>Ga0208181_1000095_pt1 | contig 77498 bp, 80 predicted proteins | sample MalvirDeepMed_s6_FD_184244 | JGI IMG/M metagenome (GOLD analysis project Ga0208181, IMG submission 184244) | Marine viral communities from the Global Malaspina Expedition - Malaspina viral metaG DeepMed_s6 (SPAdes) (version 2) | ecosystem: Environmental > Aquatic > Marine > Oceanic | place... | reverse complement strand
TGTCGCGCTTTGTTCACAAAAAGCTGCTACAAATAAATAGAGTAACAATCAACTGAATTAACGCTGCTTTATTGGGGTATTCCTGCTTCTTTTAATGCAATACTATTATTGTGCAGTTGGTAGTACATAAAAATAATATGAGAGGACATTATGCAGGCTTTGCCCACGCTAAATCTTAGGGAAGGATCAGTCGAGCAAAAAAGAGAGGAAATAAAAAATTATTTCCTCGATTCTTTTAATACCTATGAGTCACTTTTTTCCTGTCTTAAAAGCGACGAGGTATTCTATCAACGCCCTGAAAAACTTCGTCACCCTCTGATTTTTTATTTCGGCCATACTGCAACGTTTTTCATCAACAAACTTGTGTTGTCAAAGGCCATTAATGAGCGGATAAACCCCAAGTTCGAGTCTTTGTTCGCCATAGGTGTGGACGAAATGAGTTGGGATGACTTAAACGATGAAAATTACGATTGGCCACAAGTTGGAGAGGTGCGTCAATATCGTAATCAAGTACGCACCTTAGTTTGCGATCTCATTGATACTATGTCGTTCAGTATGCCTATTGATTGGGAAAGCCCTATGTGGCCCGTAATTATGGGTATAGAACATGAACGGATCCACTTAGAAACCTCTTCTGTACTAATAAGACAGTTACCCATTACCTCGGTGCGCTCCCATTCTGATTGGCCTGTGTGTAACGATTTCAAAACAAAAGTAGAGGAATTAGAAAGTAATACTCTTGTTCCCGTCTCTGCACAACACGTTGTGAATGATAAACCTTGGGATAGTGAATACTATGGCTGGGACAATGAATACGGCCTTCAACAGGAGTCAGTAAGTGAATTTAGTGCGTCACAATTCCTTGTAAGTAACGGTGAGTTCCTAACTTTCGTCAAAGCAGGTGGGTATGAAAACGCAAAGTACTGGGAAGGTGAAGGCAATAAGTGGCGTGAGTACACCCAAGCCCAGCACCCAGTGTTTTGGATTAAACAGGGTGATGGGTATAAGTATCGAAGTATGGTTGAAGAACATCCACTTCCACTAGACTGGCCGGTAGATGTTAATTACCACGAGGCAAAAGCCTTTTGTAATTATAAAAGTGAGCAAACTGGTGAGCTTATTCGCTTACCTACCGAAAATGAATGGTTAGCGCTACGCCAGTATGCTGGGGTTAATCAAGCGGTTTATGGCAGCGAATTTAATATAGCGCTGCAAAAGTATGCGTCTAGCGAACCTGTTAACGTAAACCAGACAGGGTTTTTTTTGATGTAGTCGGTAACGTTTGGCAATGGACTGAAACGCCTATTTACCCGTTCGATGGCTTTAAAGTTCACCCCCTGTATGATGACTTTACTACACCTACGTACGACAATAAACATAACCTCATCAAAGGCGGTAGCTGGGTTTCTACTGGTAACGAGGCATTGAAAGATAGTCGCTATGCATTTAGACGCCATTTCTTTCAGCATGCCGGTTTTAGATATGTACAAGGAAAGCGAGTAATAGCAGTGAACGACTTTGACTATGAGAGCGATACACAAATATCGCAGTACAGCGAATTCCACTACGGCGACGAATACTACGGCGTTTCTAACTTTGCAAAGGCAAGCGCTCAGTTCTGTATTAATGCAATGCAGGGGCGTAAGCATACTAAGGCTTTGGACTTAGGTTGTGCGGTAGGCCGCTCTACCTTTGAACTGGCTACGCATTTTGATCATGTAGATGGTATCGATTTCTCTGCACGTTTCATTAAAACGGCGTTTGATATGCAAGAGCGCGGCGAAATTCGCTACCATTTAATTGAAGAAGGCGAGTTAACGTCTTTCAAAGCGCGCAAACTCTCGGCCTTAGGTCTTGATCAGACTAAGGATAAGGTTACATTTGCTCAAGGCGATGCGTGTAACTTAAAGCCTCAGTTTACTGGGTACGATCTTATTTTTATGGGCAATCTAATTGATAGAGTATACAGCCCTAGAAAAGTGTTAAGCGACATGGCCATGCGCCTCAACAAGGGTGGTTTGCTGATTGTAGCTAGCCCTTTCACTTGGCTTGAAGAGTACACCGAACGAAGCGAATGGCTAGGCGGCTATAAAGATGAGAACGGTGAGACCTTAAGTTCAACCCAAGCATTAGAAGACGCATTGGGTAATGGATTCAAACGCGTAGGAGAGCCTACTGAGATTCCGTTTGTTATTCGCGAGACTAAACGTAAATATCAGCACACGTTATCTGAGTTTAATGTGTTTGAAAAGCTAGACTAATACAGCAAAAAAATTGAAATGTGTCGTGAAAGGCTGAGACAAGGAACGAATAAAACGGGCTTGGCTCAGCTTATTTACTCACAACCTCACTAGATACAACCGAGAAGGGCAGTGAAAGCGTGGACCTGGAGTTACAACAACTTTCTTTGTTTTCGTCGTTACAACATGAATTTATGCCTTACAAGGATGTATGGCATTCACCTTCTCATTTGAGACGTGACAAAACGCGATTAAAGTATTCTGCCATACTACGCCGGTTCAACATTCCCTCAAGTCATCATACACAAACCACGTTTTCTGAACTAAGTCCTATCGCAATGTGGATTGCCGATATGGATATTCCACCTTGTGCTTATATAATCAGTGCCGTTAGCAATAATCTACGCAGTACCTATGGTTATCAGTCCTGTGATATTGGTGATGCGGTTGCAACTTGGTATGAACGCAGCAGATCCCCTAATTATAATTACAAAGTTGAAAACACAGACATAGTGGATGTGGCGAGCGTGATTAGTGCTGTCGATGTGGCCCTTCGCACGTTTTGCCAGTCAGGTGATAAGGTAATGGTACTGACGCCTACCTACGAGCCACTGACATCATCCATCAAGCGCAATGGCTTAAAGCCTGTTTATATTCGATGTACAGAATCTCTGTCATCACCCAAGGCAGACCTTGGTGACGTTAGTCGATGTCAAAGCTTAGTCAAAGATGATTCACATGCTCAAGCTTGTAGCGGCGATAATACTGAACGCGCCGCGAGAAGCAGTATTGATTTATCTTCGCTTGATAAGTCTGCGACAGCCTTTGTTATATGCCATCCTAATAACCCAACTGGCACTGTATTAACGCGCATTGAGCAGCAAGCGGTTTTTGAGTTTTGCTTGCAGCACAACATTTTGTTGATAACAGACGAAGTGCACAGTGAATTTGCCTTTAACTCGGCAGATGAGCCTACGATTATTTCAATGTTTGGCCTAGACAATCAAGGCGAGGTCAATAAGCTCGACTCTCAAACGGAAAAATATAAAAAGCCCTCTGTTTTACCGAGGGCGATTCATTTGAACAGCGTCTCAAAGGCATTTAACTTAGCCAGTATTCCGGGTGCTTCTTATGCGTGATAAAAGATAAACAAACCAGAGAAACGTTTGCAGAAGCCATTAGTGCTAAGCACCTTAATGCCAGCAATCTAGGCAAAATTGCACTAATTGCTGCCTACAGTGAAGGTAGCACTTGGTTGGACGAGGTAAAGGCGGCGCTAAGTTTTAATAGAAAGCTGGTTAAACGTTTTTTTCAACACTACGGTATTTCGGTTAAATTTACGATGGGACGTGCGGGTTATTTTCTGTGGTTAGATCTAAAAACCTTTAACGCAACGTGTTCTCACTCTTCGTTATCGTCGTCTATGGATTCTTATGAAACCGTCACCAATAACCATACACGGGGCCAATACCCTCAAACCTCAAACGACAAGTCCGCGTCAATCAAGCGTTCGCTTCCATTGTATTACTCTCCCGCTAGAACCGTTGAAGACTGTATTGAACGAGGCGTAATTGGTAATGACGGTGCGCCTTTCGGTGCACCAGATCACATTCGGCTCAATATTGCCTGCCATCCAGCATTAATTGAGGAAGCATTATTGCGCCTATGCTTTATTCCTCAATTTAAGTAACGCTCATTTCTCCGCCTTTATTCTTTTTATTAGAAAGAAAAACTCAATTTTATGACATTTTATTTCGAATAAATGGAATTAAGATAAGGTTAAGAGCGTAAGCCCTAGTTTCTAGAAGATGTATTGAGCTTTTAGCGCTATGGCTTACTAATAGTGTTATGCGAAGAGAACGTAATGATTTATTTCAGGCTGGCAAATGAAAGAGGGTTGGTAGACTCTGGTTTGATTTACCAATTTAACTGGCTAAAAGTAATCTAGATCAATAATTTATTTCAAAATGTGTAACTTCACTTCACGTATGCTTATCTCGTGGTATGATGACTTGGTTAAGATTTAAAGCTGTTTAAGATGCGCAGTTATAAAAGTTGCCGGGTTTAAATCCCGTCGAAAGTAAAAATGAAGTCAGTGAGATACTAGAGTGATAAAAATAATCCTAGCAGACGACCACGACTTGGTCAGAACAGGGATACGCCGGATACTGGAAGATGTGGAAGACTTCACGATTCTCGCAGAAGCGAAAAACGGTGAAGACGCGGTACAGAAGTGCCGTAAAAATGCCCCAGATGTGGTACTCATGGACGTGAATATGCCCGGGATAGGCGGGTTAGAGGCAACGAAAAGAATTGTTCGTATGTCGGAAAACACTCGGGTGATTTGTGTTTCTATGCACAAAGAAAGCCCAATTCCTATGCAAGTGATGGACGCGGGCGCGTATGGGTTTCTCTCCAAAGATGCTGAACCCAAAGAGGTAATTCTTGCCATTCGTAAAGTGGCGGCAGGGCAGAAATACCTTGATAGCGAAGTGGCCAATAGTATTGCTATTGGCAAGTTATTGCCCAGTTCAGATAATCCATTTGACGATTTATCGAGTAGAGAACTTACCATAGCAATGCGATTAACCGAAGGGCACAAAGTGCCTGATATCGCTCGCGAGCTTAGTATTAACTCTAAAACGGTTAACACCTATCGTTATAGAATGTTTCAAAAGTTAGGCGTGAATTCTGACGTAGAGTTAACGCATTTAGCCTATCGTCATAAACTTATCAATCCTAACACCTTTTAAGCGTCGCTAGACGCACAACATTAAGGTGATTATGTCTGCATTCGATTCAGCAGCATTTCTTAAAAATTTAACCTCTCAGCCTGGCGTGTACCGCATGTACAATAGCCAGGGTGAGGTTATTTATGTAGGAAAAGCGAAAAACCTAAAAAAGCGTGTATCCAGTTATTTCCGTACCCATTTGGATAATGCCAAAACCCGTTCACTCGTCAGTCAGATAGCGGACATGGATGTCACGGTGGTAAACAGTGAGACCGAAGCGTTCTTACTGGAAAATAATTTCATTAAGAAATACAAACCGCGTTACAACGTGGTTATGCGTGACGACAAATCATACCCTTTTATCTTTTTATCTGACCACGAACATCCACGGCTGTCATTTCACCGTGGCCCTCAAAAGAAAAAAGGGGAGTATTTTGGCCCATATCCAAGCGCATGGTCGGTACGCGAAAGTTTACGCTCTATGCAGCGAATATTTCCTGTTCGTCAGTGCGAAGATAGCTATTATCGCGCGCGCAGTCGGCCTTGTCTTCAATATCAAATGCAGCGCTGCAGTGCCCCTTGCGTTGAAGGGTACGTCAGCGACGAAGAATATAAAGAACAGGTTAACTTTGCCCGCTTGTTTCTAAAAGGCAAAAATCAACAAGTGATTGGCGAGCTGGTGGAGAAGATGGAGAAGGCTAGCGAAGCGTTAAACTTTGAAGCCGCGGCCCGCTATCGAGACCAAATAAATGCGCTAAGAAAAGTACAAGAGCGACAATGGGTTGCCGGTACTCAAGACGAAATGGATGTGTTTGGTTTTGCGCTTAAAGGCAATATGGCCTGTATCCAAGTTATGTTTATTCGAGAAGGACAACTACTAGGCAGTAAAGCTTTTTTTCCTAAAGTGCCGAATATCGCCGATGAACAAGAAGTTTTTGAGTCTTTCTTTCTTCAGTTCTACCTTGCAGGAAACAAGGTTATACCCAAGCAAATAGTGCTAAGCAATTCATTAAGCGATGAAGAGGCGATTGCCAAAGTGTTAGCCAGTGAGGCTGGCCACAAGGTCCATTTCTTTAAAGGGGCGAGGGAAGAGAAGCGTAAATATCTGCAGCTTGCGCAATCAAATGCACAAACTGCGTTAGATGCACAGTATAGTCAGCAAAAGTCTGTATTTGCCCGATACCTTGACCTAGAAGGCGCGCTAGAAGTCGATACGCCTATTCAGCGTATGGAGTGTTTTGATATATCGCACACCTCTGGGCAACAAACGGTTGCTTCTTGCGTGGTGTTCAATCGCGAAGGCCCCCTTAAAAGCGACTATCGACGTTACAATATAGAAGGGATAACCCCTGGCGATGATTATGCTGCGATGGCCCAGGCTCTGAAACGTCGGTATAAATCGGTAAAAGAGGTGCAAAAAATCCCTGACCTTCTTCTTATTGATGGTGGTAAAGGGCAACTGGCACAAGCCGAAGCGTTTTTTGAAGAATGGCCACACGACAAAAAACCCATGCTATTGGGTGTAGCTAAAGGCACCACGCGTAAACCCGGCTTAGAAACCCTAATTTTAGCGGGAAGTCATGAAGTGCTGCCAATGGACAGTCATTCGCCCGGGCTTCACCTTGTTCAACACATTCGCGACGAATCTCACCGCTTTGCCATTACAGGGCACCGTAACCGTCGCCAGAAGGTGAAAACAACGTCGAGCTTAGAAAGCATTCCGGGTATAGGCGCTAAACGAAGACAAACCTTGCTTAAGTTTATGGGTGGCCTTCAGGGTCTAAAAAAAGCCAGTAAGGATGAAATTGCAAGTGTACCCGGTATCAGCCAGGAACTGGCCGATACAATTTACGACCACCTCCATCAATAATTGACGGAGTGACAAGCAATGCATTGCAAATTAAGGTAATGTGTTACACAAATGAAAGGCATAGAACTTTCAAGCTATAGCGCTAAACGCCCATAGAGGCATAACACTGAGACGTACTTTTTATGTGGACTGTTCCAAACTGTATTACTTTATTTCGAGTAATCCTTATTCCTGTTTTTGTCGTTGTATATTTTCTTGATTGGAAGTGGGCGCATGAAGCCGGCGCATTTATCTTTTGGTTAGCCGCCATCACTGACTGGTTCGATGGCTACCTCGCTAGAAAGCTTGAGCAATCTACCCCCTTTGGTGCGTTTTTAGATCCAGTAGCCGATAAGCTTATTGTTGGTGCTGCGCTACTTATGATCACGCATAGTTATGCGACACTTTGGATAACGATACCGTCTATTGCGCTTTTAGTGCGTGAAATTTACGTGTCTGCGCTACGAGAGTGGATGGGATCGAATGGTGTAAGAGATGCAGTTAAAGTGTCTTTTATTGGAAAAGCAAAAACAACGGCTCAAATGTTAGCCTTAATTGGGCTCTTATCGGGCCTTGAAACCTTTATGGGCTTTCCAATTTATTGGGTTTCTCTAGGTTATATTCTTTTATATCTCTCTGCAGTGCTGTCAATTTGGTCAATGTTTGTTTATACAAAAGCAGCGTGGCCACACCTTCGAGGAAGTGCAATAAAGTAAAATTGATCGCGGTTTAATCAAAGTGAATAAAAAAATAGCAAACGATCATAAAAAACCGCATTTATCTCAATTTAAACACTTTTTTGTGTTGACAGTTTTAAATGGGTAGGTAGAATGCACCCCACATTTCGAGAGGACATCAACCAAACGAAATGGTCGATTAAGACGTGCGGGAATAGCTCAGTTGGTAGAGCACGACCTTGCCAAGGTCGGGGTCGCGAGTTCGAATCTCGTTTCCCGCTCCAATCTCTTAGAGAGAGGTTTTAATCACGCGCCAGACGCATCTGGCGGAATGGCAGAATGGCTATGCAGCGGATTGCAAATCCGTCTATCTCGGTTCGACTCCGGGTTCCGCCTCCATACGCTGCAACGCAGCATCAGGTTCTACGCCTGACACCTTTGCTGAAAAGCAACCCGATGCCCGGGTGGTGAAATTGGTAGACACAAGGGATTTAAAATCCCTCGCTGGTAACAGCGTGCCGGTTCAAGTCCGGCCCCGGGCACCAATTCATAGTTACAAATTCCAAACTAGCTTAAATATTCAATTCACTATGAATTACTATGGTAAAATCCATAAAAATTTTGGCTAAGACCTACTATCTTGAATTCAGTTATGTCATTGCGTTTAGATGAGTTATCTCGTGCTGAACGTCCCTTTCACGCCCGTGGTAGTAAAGTAATTCGCTGCGATGCGTGTTTGCTTCCAGCGCAAAATTGTATTTGCGAATTTAAACCTGAAGCTGGCACAGACGTGGCGGTTTTGTTTTTAATGTACAAAGGCGAGTACTATAAACCTACCAATACAGGTCGTTTGATAGCGGATGTGGTTAAAGACAACCATGCGTTTTTGTGGAGACGAACCGAACCTGATGAAGCGCTACTGAAACTGTTAAGCGACGATAAATATTTTCCCATTGTGGTATTTCCACACGAATATGCTGCAGTTGAACGTTGTATTGACGCTCCACCATTGAATACCGGCAAAACGTTACTATTTATCTTTTTGGATGGTACGTGGCGTGAAGCTAAAAAAATGTTTTCGAAAAGCCCTTATTTACATTGCTTGCCAGTACTTGGCGTAAGCAGTGAAGTGGCATCGGATTATTTATTGAGAGAATCAACACATGCATTTCAACACTGCACCGCAGAAGTTGGGATAAGTGTCTTGGCGTTGGCTGAACAAAAAAAGGGGGCGGAAACTTTGGCCCACTATTTCAGTGTTTTCAGGCGGGAGTACCTTAAAGGGAAACCCCACTTACAACACAAACTCGCATTTGCAGAAGCGCAGGTTAAAGAAAACGTATAAAAAGCGTCACTTTTATTTGCGAAAGTATTGTTTTACATCCACTATTTTAACTTAACAAAACATGGAGAAAGCGAATGGCATCAGTTACTTTTCAAGGTAATGCAGTTTCAACTATTGGTCAGCTACCAGAAGTTGGCGCGAAAGCACCTGACTTCACTCTAGTGAAAGCAGATTTGGGCGAAGTAACACTGTCTGAGCTTGCGGGGAAAAACATTGTTCTAAATATTTTTCCTTCAATCGATACCGGTACGTGCGCTATGTCGGTTCGTAAATTTAATGAGGAAGCGGCAAAACTAGACAATACCACTGTTATTTGTGTTTCAGCAGATCTACCGTTTGCGGCTGGGCGTTTTTGCGGTGCTGAAGGTATTGAAAACGTACTTACAGGTTCTACATTCCGCTCAACCTTCGGCGATGACTACGGCGTAACGTTTGAGTCAGCGCCGCTTACCGGTCTACTTTCCCGTTCGGTTGTTGTCATTGATACTGAAGGCAAAGTTGTTTACACAGAACAAGTTGCTGAAACAACAGAAGAGCCAAACTACGATGCAGCTATTGCTGCACTAAGCGAATAAAGCACCGCCAAATTAAAAACGGCAGTTGTGATAAGGCACTCAATTAACTGAGTGCCTTTCAGGAGAAATAACATGTCTTCGGTTTTGCTTTCAGTAGCTGAATTAGCCAGTTCAATGCAACAAAAGCCCATTACGCTTTTACGCGCACTCATGGACGATCCCGTTTCGAAAACACCGGATACGCGAAAAGCGATGGTGTTACCCGCATCAGTTGATTTTGATTTAGACAGTGAAGGAAGCGATCACACCACGGGTTTTCCCCACAGCATGCCTTCAGCCGAAGACCTTGCAATTTATTTGGGGAATCAAGGTGTAACGGCCAATACACCAATCGTTGTATACGATACACGAGGTATTTATACCGCTCCTCGAGTGTGGTGGATGCTCAAAGCATTAGGCCATAGTGATGTCTACCTATTAAACGGTGGTCAACCCGCATGGGAAAATGCCGGCTTACCTGTTTCTGAACAACAGCAGTACGGAAAGTTAACGTATCAGGCCACGCCGCGCCCGGGTTGGTTCTCAAACTCTAGCGCTGTTTTGCAGGCGCTAAATACTGATGCGCAGCTTTTGGATGCGCGCAGTAGTGCGCGTTTTAAAGGTGAAATTTCAGAACCGCGCAAGGGGGTAAGAGCAGGGCACATGCCGGGTGCGTTCAATGTTCCTTTCGATACACTACTCAAAAACGGTCATTTTCTGCCCGTAAGCGAACTAGAAAACGTATTTAAGGGGGCTCATATCGATTTGCGAAAACCTATTATATGCACCTGTGGCTCGGGAGTAACGGCCTGTATTATTGGTGTCGCTGCGCTTATGTGCGGCGCAACACAAGTGTCTGTTTACGATGGCTCATGGTCAGAGTGGGGCGCAGGTACACACTATCCTGTGGTAACAGACGAATAAAAAAAGCGCTCACCTTAACAATGCGTATTTCACCGTTAAACATATCGGTTTACAATTACCCACCCATTATTTAAATGCAGAGAAAGATGGACTGACATGCCTGCTGATAATACCTTAACGAACCCTAAAATTGTTGTGCTAACTGGGGCGGGTATCTCTGCCGAATCAGGGCTAAAAACGTTTCGAGATAACGACGGGCTTTGGGAAAACCACCGCGTTGAAGAAGTGGCCACACCTGAAGCCTTTGAACAAAACCCAAGCTTAGTCTATCGCTTTTACAATGCCCGCCGCGCCCAGCTTCAGCAAGATGATGTACAACCCAATGCTGCGCACCAAGCGTTAGCTAAATTGGAACAAGCGTTGGGCGACGATCTCATGGTAGTTACACAAAACGTTGATGACTTGCACGAGCGCGGTGGCAGCAAGTCGGTTTACCATATGCACGGCAAACTTCTGTCGGCCCGCTGCGCCATTTCGCAGCAGTCTTTTGTGTGGCGCGATAGCTTTGATCACACTACAAAGTGCCCTTGTTGTCATCGAGTAACATTGCGACCCGATATTGTGTGGTTTGGTGAAATGCCCCTGTATATGGACGAGATATACACGGCGTTAGCCCAAGCTGACATTTTTATTGCTATTGGTACATCGGGCAACGTGTATCCGGCTGCAGGTTTTGTTCAGATCGCGAAAGAGTCGGGTGCATACACCATTGAAGCAAACCTAGCGCCGGGCGCAACCAATGCGTTATTTGACCAATCGTTAACAGGGCCGGCTTCTCAAATAGTACCTGAATGGGTAAATGAACTACTATCAAATTATGCGCTGTAGGGGGCGCAACGCATGCAGTATATGAATGAATTTCTCACCATCGCACTAGTACACCTTGTTGCTGTTGCAAGTCCAGGGCCCGACTTTGCCGTTGTGGTGCGCAATAGTGTTGCTTACGGTCGTCGCACCGCCATGTTTACTAGCGTGGGAATTGGTTTAGCCATTTTACTTCACGTTGCTTATTCGCTTGTTGGGTTAAGCGTGGTTATTGCTACTACCCCATGGCTATTTACAACGTTTAGCTATGCCGCCGCCGCCTATTTACTTTACCTTGCGTTCGGTGCGCTAAGAAGTGGCCCGGTGAAGCAAAACGAGGTAGTGAACTCAGAAAGCAAAACATCGCAAATTTCAGTGAAACGTGCGGTGTGGATGGGCTTTCTCACTAATGGGCTTAACCCGAAGGCAACGCTTTTCTTCCTGTCTCTTTTTACCGCTATTATCAGCATTGAAACCCCATTTAGCGTTAAGCTTGGTTATGGCATTTATTTAGCGATTGCTACTGGGCTTTGGTTTTGCTTTCTTTCTTATTTACTCAGCACTAGCAAGGTTGCCGAGCTTATTGGTAAAAAAGGTTACTGGTTAGACCGAGCTATGGGCGTACTTTTAGTAGGGTTAGCAGCAAAACTAGTATTAGGTTAACTTTTGTTTACCATACAAACAGGCATTTGTTTTTGTGAATTGGTATAATACCGCCGATTTCCCAAAAATATATGAGAGTTGTGTGAGAGACGTAAATCCTGACCGCCTGAACAGTACGTTAGCTAAACAGTATGTATTTGATATTAAAGGGCTATTGCGCCGTGCTGCGGGTTTAACCAAAGCTAACTTTTCTTCGTTATTACAAGGCAGCGTTGTTCTGTTCTTAACCTTCGTTGTGTTAGGGGTTTTTGCGCAGCAGTACATTACGATAAACGACGACGGAACATACGTTTTTGAACACCAGTCTATCATTGAAATTGTCGCTATCTGTATAGTCGCGCCCTTGCTGACAGGCCTGTATATGATGGGGGTCTTCGTTGCCCGTGGTGTCAAAACATCGGTGTTTACGGTATTTCAGTTTTTTCCGCTTTTATTGCTGTTAGCTCTCACTCAACTCGTTAATAGCATACTGGTACAACTTGGTGTGGTGCTGCTTATTCTGCCTGGCGTTTACTTTTATCTCGCCTCGTCTTTTTCGCTGATGTTAGTTGCCGATAGGAAGCTAACACCGATTAGCGCCATCATTCTCTCTTGCCGCGTGTTTAATGCTTATTGGGCACAAATAGCCAGCATATTTGGGGTGTTCTTTTTACTGTTTGCGACAGTGCCGTTAACCTTCGGTTTCTCGCTTATTTGGGTACTTCCCTTTTATTTTAGTACAATGGGTTTGCTTTATCAGGAACTAATAGGCGAACAAGGAGTGGGCACGGACGCATCTGAAAATGATGTAAATGAGTCGAGCTTTGATGCATAAACGTGAAACATTCAAAATTGTTCTTATAACGCTAGGGGTGCTGGCGGTCATTGTTATTAACGCCATTATCTTTACCGAAGACGAACCTGATATTTTAGCAATACCCCAAACGACAAAGGCGACAAAGCCAGTTCCAGATTTCTCTGTTTACACCAATGTCAAAGAGAAAAAGGAAGCGTTTTTTGATTATCTACGCCCCGAAGTAGAAAAGCAAAATGCCTATCTCTTAACCCTTAGGCACTATGTGCAAACACTTTATAGAAAGGCATTGGCAGATGAGCCTTTAACTGAAGAAGATGTTGTAAGACTTGAGTGGCTTGAAGAAGAATATCGAGTAAAAGCAACTCAGCCCCTTAAAACCAAGTTGTTAGCGCTACTGCAAAAAATTGATGTATTGCCAGCAGAATTAGTGCTAGTTCAGGCAGCGAACGAGTCTGCGTGGGGTACGAGCCGGTTTGCCAGAAAAGGGTACAATTTCTTTGGATTGTGGTGCTTCTCAAAAGGGTGTGGTTTTGTGCCAAGCCGACGAAACGACGGCGCTTCTCACGAAGTGGCTAAATTCGACAGCTTGTCGAGAGCGACCTATACCTACATGCGAAATTTAAACAGACACGACGCCTATGCCGATTTAAGAGAAATTCGCAGTCGATTAAGGGCGAACCAAATACCTATTACTGGAGTGGCATTGGCGGAAGGGCTAATGAACTACTCAGAGCGCGGAGCCGCTTATGTGGAAGAGCTTCAAACAATGATTCGATTTAACGAGGAGTTTTTATCCGAATGAAACGCGCTGCCTTATTTTTAGCTTCATCCCTACTTGTCGGTTTTGGCATCTCACCGGTAGCTGCAGAAACGATTGACGTTGAGTACAGTCGTTTCTATAGCCATGTTAAAAAACTGGATAACGAAGATACACAAGCGCTTCAATTTGCGTTTGGTTTTGTACGCGTAGGCGAAGGGCGCCTCTGTGAAGTTAATGGCGCAGCTATAGTGACTGATAAGAAAACGATGGCACTTACTGTAAGTGAAGAAGGGCGCTTTACCGTTCCCACCGAAAAAGCCCTGAAGCTAGCCAACGCACTGGTGCGCATTGATTTAGGCGAACGTGCCAATGTGTGCGATATGTCGGTTCAACTTGAAACAAAACCGGAATACCTAAAGCAATATTATACAAAAGATGACCTTACGTTTTTGTACGGGCAATACGAAGCTTTCTTTAATGAAATGGGGAGTTTTTTGTCTTTCATGATGCCTTCTGTAAAAGGCTTAATGATTCAATTTGACGATAAGAATTTAGATTTTATTACCCCGCAAGGTGTACAGATAAATAATGGCGTATTGCACCTTGAACAAGAGTGGATTGATGGCGCAAAAGGATTGACTTTGCCTCATGCGCCCCTTCGTGTTACGGCTATGGCGTCAAGCTAGTTATTACGTAAGTAACTGATACCTAATCTGTTCGGCTAAACGCGCGATGGTCTCTTCTCCCTTCGCGCACAGCTCTTCAGCTCTGTGAAACTCCATAATACCCACGTCTGTCAACTGAGGTTCAATTAAGATATCCGGCGGATCGCCAGCCAGACGAGAGCGTGTAACGCGCGCCTGCAGGATCTCTAATGAACTGCTCATCACGCTCATTATGCCCGGTGGGTTGCGCTTGTTTACCTTGACAGGAACTTCGGTAAACTCTTCTTCTACTTTATCGATAACATCTGCGGCAATACCTTCTTCGGTTTTAACGTTTTTGGCTGCATCGGCGTTAGGCTCTTCTTTATCCTCGATACTTTTATCATCTTGTTTACTGTCGGGGGAAAACCATTGACGCAATACGTTTTGGCTTTTGGTAAAAAAGTCTTCGGTCTTACGCTGATTTTCTTCGTGATCCTGTCTTAACTTTTCAAGGCGAAGAGGCCTAAAGTCGGCATTTAGGTTAACCGCGATGACAAAATCTGCGCCTAATTGACGGCACAAATTGACAGGAACAGGATTTACGACCGCACCGTCGACTAACCAACGGTCTCCATGAGCTACGGGCGCAAAGAGGGCAGGAATAGCGCAAGATGCTTGAATGGTATCGCCAATAGGACCTGAGTTAAACACCACTTCACGACCTGTGTATAAGTCAGTAGCCACGGTCGCAAAAGGTTTAAGCATATCTTCATAGCTAGATTCACAAAACTCGCTAGCAAGCTTGTCAAAAACCTTTTGTCCGCTAGCTATGCCACCACGCCTAAGCCCAACTCCCATAAGAGCAAGCACTTGCCAGTCGCTTAATGAACACGCCCACTCTTTTAAGCCTTCCAGCTTGCCACTTGCATAGGCAGCACCAACATAAGCGCCAATGGAGCAGCCGGCAACAACGTCTATTTTAACGCCCAGCTTTTCTAAGGCTTGAATGATACCTATATGGGTCCAGCCTCGTGCTGCACCAGCGCCTAACGCAAGTCCTATTTTCATCTATTTAGGTTCCACAATGTTTACCACTTCAATCGCGCTTTCTTCGGTTGCTAAAGCAGCGTTGCTGTTCGTGGTAAAAGAAGGTTGATCAAATCCAATGTCGCCATCTTCAACGGGGCCATCTTGGGTGGTAATACCTTTAAAATCGTACAAGTTGTTATCTACTAAGTGAGATGGCGCTACATTTTGAAGAGCGCTAAACATTGACTCTATTCGGCCCGGAAAGCGTTTGTTCCAGTCTTGAAGCATGGCTTTAATATTTTGTCTCTGTAAATTCTCTTGGGAACCGCATAGGTTGCAAGGAATAATAGGAAACTCTACGGCTTGTGAATATTTTACGATGTCTTTTTCTGTACAGTAGGCGAGCGGACGAATAACGATATGCTCGCCATTATCGCTGACTAGTTTTGGCGGCATGGACTTCAGCTTTCCGCCGTGAAACATATTTAGGAAAAAGGTTTCCAACATATCGTCACGGTGGTGACCAAGGGCTATTTTTGTTGCGCCGAGTTCTTTTGCGGTGCGATATAAAATACCGCGGCGCAGTCTTGAACAAAGTGAACAGGTGGTTTTACCTTCAGGAATTTTATCTTTAACAATAGAGTAGGTGTCTTCTTCTACAATTTTGTAATCAACACCAATACGCTCTAGATATTCAGGCAATACATGCTCAGGGAACCCTGGTTGCTTCTGGTCAAGGTTTACCGCAACTATGTCGAAGTGAATAGGCGCAATCTTCTTTAAAAACAATAAAATGTCCAGCATGGTGTAACTATCTTTACCGCCAGATAAACACACCATGACTTTGTCATTGTTTTCAATCATACCGAAATCGCCTATGGCTTTACCCACATTGCGGCGAAGGCGCTTCTGAAGTTTGTTGAAGTTGTACTTTTGCTTACTTTGCGCTGCGTTTAGTACCGACGCATCAGCACTGCTTGTGCCTAAACTCATAATTAACTAGCTTGGTTCGTGATAAAGCAAGCATTATACAATAAAGGGCCTTTTCTAGACCATGCCTGTATTCTTAAATTTACGCATAAAAGGTTGCTCGTAAGGTTAATGGCATCACACACTTAACGGCGACTCGAATCCGTCTGGCTTGATAGCTAATACGTCACAATTTAGCTCATCGATAACATGCTCTGCCGTGTTCCCAATGAGCGCGGCAGAAAGGCCAACGCGGCCTACAGTGCCTATAATGACAAGTTCGGCGTCTAATGTCTTTGCCACTTGTGGAATGACTTTTTCAGGTAGGCCTTCTCTGACAACACATTTTTCATCTGCAATGCCGTACTTTAACGCATGGCTTTTCATTTCTTTCTTATGATGATTTTTTACCGCGTCATGATAGGTATCAGGGTCAAATTCGGGCACCTCGATAGCAATATTAAGTGGCGTAGAAGGGAAGCTATTGACTAAATTAACCTTACCTTTTAGCAGGGCCGCATAATCATTGGCGATAACGGTAATCTTGTCGTTAAGCGCAGCATGTTCTTCGTCTTCACTGCCGACGTTTACAGCGGCAATGATCTCGCCGTCTTCTGGCCAATCATGCTCTTTTACCAATAAAACGGGGCGCGGACATTTACGCATTAAATGCCAATCGGTAGGTGTAAAAATAACGGAAGCCAGGTCGTCATGCTTTTTAGTGGCTTTTACAACAAGGTCAATTTGATTCTTAAGTGTGTAATAGATAATCGACTCGTAGGCACGATTGTTCCATTCAACCACGATGTCAGTTTCACCGAAGCCTTGCTCTTTAAGCTGCCCAGAGAGCCACTTGGCATGCTCATTGGTAACAGCATCTCGCATGGCTTCTCGCTCATCTGGACTTAACATAGTGGTCATATCATAAGACAAGTCGTAAACCACCATAATGGCAGTTACAGAGGCCCCGGTCTTTGATGCTAATTCATAAGCGCGACTTAACGCGGGCTGGATATCTCGCTCGGCATCGACTACCGCAAGGATTCGTTTACACTCAATCATAACTCCCCCTAATACGAAGTTTGGTCGTGGCTGTGTGAATGGTAACGTTCAACAGTAACTCTTACTAACTATAAACGACAATGTGGAAAACGTAAGTTGTTTTAGATCAAGAATTTTACATTGCAGGGCAACCAACAATGTATAGTGACTGCGGCATTGGCACTAATGGGTAAAAAAGGTTTTGGAAGTAGGATTATAAAGCGCGCTGAATGCGCGCTTTTAGGAAGATAACCCTATTTAACCGAGTTAGACCACGTTAGCCGTTACACACTATACTCGGGCCGTTAAGCACTTCTAGCTTGGTATTAAGGCGTTCAAAGTCCACAATCGTAATAAGTTTACCTTCAACTTTAATAATATCTTCTTTTTGGAAACGACTTAATAAGCGACTGATGGTCTCTATCGTTAAGCCAAGATAGTTACCTATCTCGTTACGCGTCATCGTAAGGTGAAATTCTCTGTGTGAAAAACCGCGTTCTTCAAAACGCTGAGATAAATGAGAGATAAAATACAAAAGGCGTTCTTCAGCCGTGCGTTTGTTGAGAAGCATTATCAAATCGTGATCATGTTTAATCTCTGCACTCATAAAGCTCATAATTTGATGGCGTAATTTAGGAAACTGCATCGACATTTCGTCAAGCGTTTCGTAGGGCAACTCGCACACCATGGCGGTTTCTAGAGCCATTGTGTAACTTTGGTGCTTGTTTTCTCGAAGGGCATCAAAGCCAATGATGTCACCGGGAAAGTGAAACCCCGTTATTTGCTCTTCACCTTCAGAGTTAGTCACAAACGATTTAAATGACCCGGTTCTTACTGCATATAACGACTCAAACTTATCGCCGGTTTGAACAAGGGTATCACCTTTATGAAGGGGCTTTTTGCGCTCTATGATATCGTCGAGAGACTCTATTTCTGTCTTATTCAATGCAACAGGTAAACAGAGGTGACTGAAACTACAGTTCTGACAATGTATTGAAAATTCGCTTCCTTTGCTCATAAGACTGACTCTCTTAATGTACACATGATTATAGTACACGCATTTTCACATGAATGCGCCATAAATTAGATAAGTGGCATATATGGCCATTATCACAGCTATGACTTGTCTCACATAGCTGTGCTGAAAGCTTTGAACAAGATACTGGCTACCGGCACTTGCGGCTAACAGTGTGGGTAACGTTCCCAAACCGAAGAAAAACATAATGCCAGCGCCTTGCAATGCATTACCCGCTGCCAGAGACCAGGTTAGCGTTGAATAGACCAATCCACATGGTAGCCAGCCCCATACAAAGCCGTAGGGAACCGCGCTTAACGGCGTTTTGAAAGGAAGAAATCGTTTTGATAAAGGCTGAAGCTTTGCAAACAGGCCTTTGCCCGCGTTTTCTAAGACCGATAAACCCGTCCACCATTTCCCTAAGTAACAAGCGAGTAAAAGCAACATGATGCCGCTTAGAAGAGAGAGGGCATAATTAGCAAGCGGTACGAAGTCAGCAGCTATTTTTCCAAGCGCACCGGTAATGGCCCCTGCTAGTGTATAGCTAGTAATGCGTCCCATGTTGTAGGCGAGGGTGTAGGGCAATGCCGATGCCCCCTTTGGCGATACCATTCTAAGCGCTGCAACAATACCGCCGCACATGCCTACACAATGTACGCCTCCTGCTAAACCTATAAGAAAGGCAGAAAAGTAATTAATCCCGTCCATTATCTTTTTGGCTTTTTGCTGCCTTATCTTCTTGTATTTGTTTGCGCTGTTCGGCCAGTTTTTTCTCTTCTGGCGATAAGTCATCGTCAAAAAGAATGCTATAGCCTTGGCGGTCTAAATCCTCGAACTGATTGGTTTTTACCGCCCAAAAGAAAATGACAATAGCGACTGCCACAATAATGATGGCGATAGGAATTAATACGTAAATAATACTCATGCTATTTGCTCAAAAGTCGCGTTGAGTTTGTAACTACAATGATACTGCTTAATGACATACCCACAACCGCCATCCATGGAGAAAGTAAACCAGACACGGCGAAAGGCAATATTAAAAGGTTGTATCCCACAGCCCAGCCGATGTTTTGTCTTATTTTCTGTTTCACTTGATGTGAGGTTTTAATTAGCGCTGGTACAGATAACAGTTGATCGCCCAGCAATATAACGTCAGCAGCCGTTTTGGCAACGTCCGTTGCGTTACCCACTGCAATGGCAACATCTGCACTGGCAAGTACAGGTGCATCGTTAATGCCGTCGCCCATCATCATTACTTTGGCTCCCCCTTGCTGCATTTGCTGAACCGCTTCGTATTTTTGTTCAGGTGTTAAGCCGCCTTTCGCCGTTTTTATGGGCAAAGGCGCGGTTAGCGTATCAACGTTTTGTTGGGTGTCACCACTTAATACCGCAAGGGTATGGCTTTGCGACAAGATATCTAGAGTTTCATGGGTATCGTCACGAAGGGTGTCACGTACTTCAAAAGCAGCAATGATTTGCCCTTTTACTGTTAAAAATACATTGGCTGATGGGTAAGTATCTGATGATGGTAAGTTAGCCAGGCTAAATGCGGCAGAGCCCATTGAAAAATGTGTATCATTGATTACACCGCTAATGCCACCCCCAGGCGTTACGGTAAAATTATCCACCTTGTGTGATACCTTACCGTTAAAGGCCTTCGCGATTGGGTGTTCGGAACGAGCTTCAAGCGCGCAGGCTATCGCCATAGCGCTTTCGCTATCAATTCCGTCAGCAAACCACGCATTGGAAATCGTAAACTTGCCTTGAGTCAGGGTGCCGGTTTTATCCAATGCTATGGTGTCGATATTAGTGATCTGCTCGAGGGCGTCGGCGCGTTTTAGCAAAATGCCTTGGCGGTTTAATTTCGCCATAGCGCAGGTTAGCGCTGAAGGCGTGGCTAAACCTAACGCGCAAGGACAGGTTGCTACCAGCACAGATATAGTGATCCAAAAGGCATCGTCACTGCCGTTTACGTACCAAAACCCGTAAGTTAACGCTGAGATAACCAGTACGGCGCTCACGAAATAACGGGAAAAGTTATCGGCTAATTGTGCCGCTTTAGGCTTACTCGCCATAGCGCTTGCCTGAAGGCGGACAATTTGATTTACCAACGCATTTTTAAGTGTCTGAGTAACTTTTACCGTTAATGTGCCGTCCTGACAAACAGTACCGCCATAAACGGTGCTATTGGCTGACTTTCGCACCGGATTGAATTCGCCGGTAAGCATCGACTCGTCAACGGCAGCGCTCCCTTGTGTTACCAAACCGTCTATGGGAATGGTTTCCCCTGGCTTAACCAGCACAATGTCATCTATTTTTAACTGCTTTGCTAAACATTCTGTTACGCTGTCGTTAGCTTCTAGCTTAGTGGCAGACACAGGCACGTATTGCATCATATTGGCGGATATTTGCGCAGCACGTTGACGGCTGCGATGCTCTAAAAAGCGACTGAGTAGCAACAAAAAGATGAACATACAGATCGATTCGAAATACACTTCACCTTGCTCTAGTACCGTAGAGCGAATTCCCGCAATATAGGTGCCGAAAATAGCCAGTGAGACCGGCACATCCATATTAACTGTTCTTGCACTTAGGGCTTTTGCTGCGCCTACATAAAACGTACTGCCTGAATAAAGCACTACAGGGGTGGTAAGTGTCAGGGCTACCCAGTAGAAATACTGACGAGTTTCAAGTTCTATAGCCCCGAACCAGTCGAAATAAAGCCCGGTCATTAGCATCATCACCTGCATAGTCATGATGCCGGCAAGCCCCAGTTTTTTTAAAAATGTTTTTTGTTCTCGCTTATAGCTGGCTTCGTGTTCATCGGGGTGGAAAGGCGAGCCAACGTAGCCGATTCGTTTGAGCGTAGAAAGAATTTGGCTAAGTTTGATTTGAAATGGAGACCAAGTAACCAGTGCGCGGCGCTCTTGTACGTTGACCGCCACTTGCTTTATGCCTTCTACCTTAGACAGCTGCTTTTCAATAAGCCAGCCACAAGCAGCACACGTAATACCCTCAAGGGTCAGTTGAATTTGTTTATCTTGACCTTCCTCGAACACAAATTCTTCTTGCAGTGACGGGTCGTCATAAACTTTTAATTTTTCGAGGGTCTCAAGAATCCCATCGTCAGATTTTTGCGCAGGCTCAGTTCTGAATTGATAGTAGTCTTCAAGCCCGTTGTCTACGATTGCTTCGGCAACAGCTAAGCAGCCTGGGCAGCACATATCGCGCTGCTGACCTAGAATAACTGTATTAAACTTTCCTTCCTCGTGACTCGCAATGGGCAGGCCACAGTGATAACAGTCGTGCGTGGCCATTATGGATTGAATTTCATTTTGCCAGCGTGGGGAAGGTAGAGGATATTTTGAATTTTCCAGCTATCGTCAATAGGCGTAAGTGAGACCCGCCACTTGCCGTCGAGGCTTTCTTCAACATACCCTCGGTAGATACCACTAGCATCGCGGCTAAGTAGTACGCTGACATCACGCTCTTCAAGCGTTACATGATAGAAGTTAAGTTTCACCGCATTGCCGTCTTGTGGAATGCCAGAGTGAAACTCAAGGGCAATACTTCCATCTTTAATGGTTAAGTCGGTAGTGATATTCATGCGACGGGCTATGGCTTCTTTATCCAAGCGCGCATTAATCGCTTTCCCTTCTTTGTAGTAATCGTCGACCACTAAACTATCTTCAGTGGAAATGGCTAGGTTTAACAGTACACCACCCATAATAAGGGTAATGATAGGGACGGCAATTAAAAACCAGGGCCAAAACTCTTTATACCAGGGTCTATTCATTCAACTTTTCTCGTGGTTACTACGCTAACAACATAGGTATTAATACTGCTTAAACAGAACTCAGTTAAAGCAATAACCATAACTATGGCGTTGGATATAGGCATTTATACTATTTACGTTAGTTAAAATAGGATGTGTGCTACGTGCTGCTAAGCGACAAATACGCGTTTTATAACGTTGTAGCGTACGCAAATTATATGTCTGTATTTTCTCATAAAAAAAGCCCCGTAGTAACGAGGCTTTTTGAGATATTTAATGATTTAAATCATTAATCATTTGAAAGGCTGTAAACGTACGCCGCAACTACGTGAATTTTATCATCACCCAAGGTTTTCTTGAATGAAGGCATTACACCGTTACGACCATAAGTTAGTGTTTCAGTGACCGCTCTGTGGCTGCCGCCGTATAGCCAGATATTGTCAGTAAGGTTTGGTGCACCTAGTGCCTGATTACCTTTACCGTCCATACCGTGACATGCCGCACATGCTGCGAAACGCGCTTTACCCGCTTCAGCAAGCTGTGGGTCTACATCGCGACCGCTTAAGCTAAGTACATAGTTAACGACTTCTTCGATACCGTCTTCACCCATAGCATCAAGCCATGCAGGCATTGCTGCTTGACGACCAAGCGTAAGGGTTTCTACGATTTTCGCACCTGAACCACCGTACAACCAGTCGTTGTCCGTTAGGTTAGGGAAGCCGCCATTCTGACCACGTGCATCTGAACCGTGACACTGAGAGCAGTTTTGTAGGAATAAACGCTGACCTACTTTATTTGCTTCTGGGTCTTTAGCCAGTTCTTCAACAGGAACTTGCGCGTAGGCTTCGAAGATCGGGTCGAACTTCTCAGCAGCGAAATCAAGTTCACGGTCATACTCCACTAGGTAGCCTTGCTCTTTTGCGTCAATACGCGCCTGAACTGACTCTTCTAGCGACTGAATATTTTGGTTAGAACTCTTCCAACCCAAAATACCTTCATATGCACCTAGGCCAGGATAAAGCGCTAGATATAAAAAGCCCCAAACGATGGTCATGTAGAACATAATTGTCCACCAGCGAGGAAGTTGATTATTCAACTCCTCAATACCATCGAATTTGTGGCCCATTGACTCACCTTCAGGTACACCGGTCTTGTTCGCAAGGGTCCAGCGTAGAAGGAAGTAGCAACCAATGATTAACCCTAGGGTTATCACTGAAATCCAAATTGTCCAAAACATACTCATGAGTTCGAGACTCCTGCTAATCTTCTTTTGATTTTTCTTTTTCTTCGTCTGCAAACGGTAAGTTTGCTGCTTCGTCGAATTTCTTCTTGTTGCGGCCGCTAAACGCCCACCACACAACACCGATGAAGCTTACAAAGACGATGACAGTAAAAATGCTGCCTACAATTCCTTGATCCATATTATTTCAAATGTGTGCCAAGAGATTGTAGATAAGCAATAAGGGCTTGCATTTCCGTTTTACCCTTTACTGCCGCTTTCGCACCCGCAATATCTTCGTCGGTATACGGAACACCAAATCCACGGAATACTTCCATTTTTTTAGCTGTTAACTCGCCGTCAAGCGTGTTTTCCGCAAGCCAAGGGAAACCTGGCATGTTCGACTCTGGTACTACGTTACGAGGATTAAGCAGGTGAACACGATGCCATTCATCGCTGTAACGACCACCAACACGTGCAAGGTCAGGACCAGTACGCTTAGAGCCCCAAAGGAAAGGGTGCTCCCATACTGACTCACCAGCAACGCTGTAGTGACCATAACGCTCTGTTTCTGCGCGAAATGGACGGATCATCTGACTATGACAACCTACACAGCCTTCACGAATGTAGATGTCACGGCCTTCTAGCTCAAGCGCGGTATATGGACGTAAGCCTTTTACCGGTTCCATGGTTTGCTGTTGAAACATCAACGGCGTAATTTGCACCATGGCACCAAAGCTGATAGCGATAAGAATTAATACCGTTAACAGACCGACATTTTTTTCAATTAACTCATGTGCGTTTTTCATTATTCGTCTCCTTAACTACGCTGGCTGAGTCGCTGGATCTGCAGCGATACTGCCTTTAGGTGCACGAACGGTTTTCCATGTGTTGTATGCCATAATGAGCATACCCGCTACCACGAAACAACCACCAATGAAACGAACCACATAGAACGGCTTAGACGCTTCTAATGACTCAACAAAGCTATAGGTTAACGTACCATCAGCATTTACTGCACGCCACATTAGACCCTGAAGTACACCAGACATCCACATTGCTACGATGTATAGAACAACACCGATAGTAGCGAACCAGAAGTGCACGTTAACTAGCTTGGTGCTGTACATTGCACGCTGACCAAATAGCACTGGAATTAAGTGGTAAATTGAACCAATTGAGACCATTGCTACCCAACCTAGTGCGCCAGAGTGTACGTGACCAATTGTCCAGTCAGTGTAGTGAGATAATGCGTTAACGGTTTTAATTGCCATCATTGGGCCTTCGAAAGTAGACATACCGTAGAAAGACAATGAAACAATTAAGAAACGCAGTACTGGGTCAGTGCGAAGCTTATGCCACGCGCCAGATAGCGTCATGATACCGTTAATCATACCACCCCAAGATGGAACGAATAAGATAATAGACATCACCATGCCTAGTGACTGAGTCCAGTCTGGTAGGGCAGTGTAGTGAAGGTGGTGTGGACCAGCCCAGATATACAGAGAAATAAGTGCCCAGAAGTGAACAATTGAAAGTCTGTATGAATAAACCGGGCGACCAGCTTGCTTAGGCACGAAGTAATACATCATACCAAGGAAGCCCGCAGTTAGGAAAAAACCTACCGCGTTATGGCCGTACCACCACTGCATCATAGCGTCTACTGCGCCTGCATACAGTGAATACGATTTAGTGAAAGATACCGGAATAGCCATGCTGTTACCAATATGAAGAATTGCAACAGTTAGCATGAACGCACCTAAGAACCAGTTCGCCACATAAATGTGCGAAACTTTACGGATTACTAGGGTTCCGAAGAAGTTGATGATGTAAGCGACCCAAACCAGTGCCAAAAGGATGTCAATTGGCCATTCTAGTTCAGCGTATTCTTTAGTGCTGGTTAAGCCCATAGGTAGGGTAATTACAGCTAAAACAATAACGGCTTGCCAACCCCAAAAGGTAAATGCGGCAAGTTTGTCACTGAACAGTCTTACCTGGCAGGTACGCTGAACGATGTAGTACGACGTTGCAAATAGCGCACAGCCGCCGAAGGCAAAAATAACGGCGTTAGTGTGCAACGGACGCAAACGTGAGAATGTTAGCCATGGTGTGTCAAAGTTGAGCATAGGTGCAAATAGTTGCGCGGCAATAAATACCCCTAGGCCCATACCAATGATACCCCAGACTATGGTCATGATGGTAAATTGCCTAACTACTTTATAATTGTAGTCAGGTTGTGCTTGGCTTATTTCACTCATTTTAATGAATCTTCCACTTCAAATGAACTATGGTCTCCAACTGCCGGAATAGTACGGTCGAGACGTGTATCAGCTAAGGAATAACGCTTCACACCGAGCTCGGAAAGAGTAATAATTATTGTCTCCAAGCCAGTTGGTACGCGGATGATAAGGTTTTTAATTACAAAAAGATACCATAAAGTCGCTATGCTTGATCTCCATCAATGAAGAAATACACAAAATTTAAGAAATGCTAAAAAAAGAAAACAAATTTAAAACAAAAAATTTACATTCATGGCTAGGCCCGCTGTGTATTTTTCTTGTGGCGGCGACGCTTTTTATTGGGCACCGGTTCCAAGTTGCCAAGCAACAAGGTGACGATGCTACAAAGGGAATAGGCAATAGTTGTCATTTTGTCAACGGACGTTGCCGATTTTTAATTCAAGGTAGACAAGCCAGTGCGCATTTCTCTGAACCGCCAGAACCGGAAACCTCGGTCACACTCACCCTCACGTTACCCGCAGGTACTCAGGTTGAAAGTGCGTGGATAGAAGGGGTGAATATGTACATGGGAAAAATACCCGTACTGTTAGATCAGGAGGATCATTCCCATTGGTCTGGGTGGTTTATGCTGGGCAGTTGCAGTGAAGCCTTTATGAAATGGCAATTGCGCGTGAACCTAAAAGACACAACCGAGCCAACGTATTTGTATTTTACCACTGAAACATAAAACGCCTGAGCGACCCTTTTAAGTCTGCCTCAGGCATTGAATTAGTCACAATAATGAAATTGCCAAAAACGGGGTAACAAAGGATTACATTTGCGACTGAAGGTAGTTTTGTAATCCTAGGCGTTTAATCAGTCCGATTTGCTGCTCTAACCAATGAGCGTGATCCATTTCAGTATCGTCGAGTAACACAATAAGCATATCGCGGGTGACGTAATCTTTTTCTGTTTCGCATAATGCTATTACTTCACGCAATTTAGCATCAACTTCATACTCAACACGCAAGTCGCTTTCTAGCATTTCAGGTACGTCTTTACCCACTTTAAATCCGGTACGCGTTGTCATATCAGGCGTGCCTTCTAAAAACAGCATACGCTCAATAAGCTTAGTAGCGTGGCCACGCTCATCATCGAATTCGTGATCAATACGCTCGTAAAGCTTTTGCAAGCCCCAGTCTAAATACATTTGCGAATGGATAAAGTATTGATCCATGGCCGCAAGCTCATAAGAGAGAAGCTCATTAAGCCCATTAATAATTGCTTGATTACCTTTCATTAGTCGTCTCCCATCACTTGAGCTTGAAGATAGTTTTCTATTCCCATGGCATCAATTTGATACTCTTGCGTTTCAATCCAGTCTAAGTGTTCTTCTTCATACTCTAAGATGCTTTCAAGAAGATCACGGGACACGTAGTCTTGCTTTTCTTCGCAAAGTGCAATGGCTTCTCGTAATAGTGGCAATTGCTCTTTTTGAAAACGGCTATCGCATACCAGCATTTCCTGAGTATCTTCACCAATGTAAAGCTTACCCAACGCTTGAAGGTTAGGAAGCCCTTCAAGAAACAGAATACGCTCAATTAGGTCGTCTGCCTGTTTCATGTCTTTAATGGATTTTTTGTAATTCTTTTCGTTTAGTTCTTTCAAGCCCCAGTTTTTGAACATACGAGCATGAAGAAAATATTGGTTAATTGACGTTAACTCACTGGTTAATATGTCATTTAACTTTGCAACAACTTGTTTATCACCTTTCATTGCGTTAAACCCTTATCAAATTATGACGATAGTATAGGCCATATAACGTGAAAAATCAAAAAAATCCTTTAAATACAATGGGATATAAATAGCAATGGTTATCACTACATCCTTTGTTTGCATTTGATGCTGTGCCTAGGCTCTAGGCGCATCGACATACGCTAAACTTTCTTCAGCAAAACCTAACCCGGCTTCCGTGAAGAAGTTAAATACCTTATCAATATCATGGTTGAGCAACTCTTGAACTTCATCTTCGTAGCGTGCGATTGCGGCGACTTTTCCTGTGTAGCCCGCATTGGTCAGTTGTCGTTTAATGTTGATGGCATCTTGGATGGAGGGAAGCGCGAGTAAAATCAGCTTAACATTACGTAAATCAAGGTTGTCCCACAAATCAACATCTTCACCATCGCCCACAATGACATTATGACCTTCACTGTTCATTTGCTTCACTTTAAGCCTATCTGCATCCATGCCCCACACGTTAACATCGCCAAGTTTTGCTAATGCATTAAAAGCCCCTTTACCTACTCGCCCCATACCTAATACCAGGAATTCCGCGTTGTGTAAGGTAGGGTAGACGTCTTCTTTTAACCGAGTTTGTTTCTCGAAACGCTTAATCGCGTCTTTATATTTGTTATAGAGCGAATGGGAGTTGCGGTATACCACGCTGGTAAACACAAATGATATAGATACTGCAAGGGCAATAATCACTAACCATGTATTGGCCAATAAGCCCAAACTCACTGCTAATGCGCCCACAATAAGCCCGAACTCACTAAAATTTGAAAGCACCAAGCTGGCAAGGTAGGCGGTTCTACCCCGTAAACGCAGGGCAGTAAACAGGCCGAAGAATAAGCCCGCTTTCAGCGGAATAAACAAACAGAAAACGAGAGATAGGATGATCATATTCATGTCTGGTAGGGCAGTAAGACCAATGGTTAGGAAGAAACCAATTAAGAAAAGGTCTTTAAAACTCATTAGTGACTTAGCTAACTCAGTAGACTTTTCGTGTTGCGCAAGCATGATGCCGAAAATAAGCGCGCCAAGATCGCCTTTAATATTCACTAACTCGAAAAGATTGTAGCCGCCCAAGGCAAGAATAAAACCAGTTAGCGGTAATAACTCGCCGTGTCCAGATTGATTGATTATGCGGTGAATAAAAGGCAGTGCTGGAATAAGCGCAAGTAACCCTAAGGCCCACACAGACGGCAGTTTACCGGTGGCTGCCACTAAGAAGATAACGGCAAACACATCCTGCATAACCAAAATACCAATAGCAAGCCTGCCGTGACGCGTTTTACTTTCGCCACTTTCTTCAAGCACTTTCACTACACAAACAGTGCTTGAAAAGCTCAGTGCAAACGCGATTAGCATGGCACTTTGTAACGTTAATCCGCCAACAAACTGACTGGCAAGCGCGGCCACACCATAGACCGCGCCGGTAATGACAATCACCCAAAGTAGAGTATGACTTAGGCTGCCCGCCCATACTTCGCGTTTGCTTAAATCGCGAATGTTAAGTTTTAAGCCGATGGTGAAAAGCATAATCGTTATGCCTAAATTCGCGATGGTTGTGAGCTCGTCTGTAAGGGTATAACCGGCAATATTCAGTAAGAAACCCGCTAATAAATAGCCTACCAAAGGCGGTATACCGACGAGTTTAACGGTTAAACCACATACAAATGCAAACAGAAGAAATGCATACTCCATGAAATACCTTTCATCATTTCAGTTAATGTACAAAGCACGGCCCAAAAATGGGCGACGTAAGGACTAAAGTTAAACTAACCGGAATAGACTAGCATGTAATTGAAAACTAGCGTATTGAAATCTGATAATGGCGTTACGCATAACCATATTTTTGAGGCATAGGCTTGTGCCTAACGAATTGTTATTAAACTAAATTTGAACTAAATCTAGCGTGGCTGTGTAAACACACTAGATAACTAACTGAGGATTAATATGCGGAATTGGATCATTGGTGTTTTAACACTTATTGTGGCGATAAATGCCATCCTCGGATTGATATACCAGCCGGTGTGGTGGTTCCTTATTCTAACGTTTTTTGTTTGGTGTGTTGCGATTTACGATGCGAACCAAAAACACCATTCGATACTTAGAAACTTCCCATTAATTGGCCGCGTGCGATGGACCGTTGAAGCGTTGCGTCCGTATTTGCAGCAATATGTGCTAGAAACGGACACCGGCGGCGCGCCTATTTCTAGAATGTTTAGAACCATTGTTTATCAGCGTGCTAAAAATAACCGAGAAACCGTTCCGTTTGGCACCCAACTCGATACCTATGAAAATGGATATGAATGGATAGGCCACTCATTATCCGCTCGTGAATTGAAAGAAATGGACGACGACCCGAGAGTGAATATTGGTGGTCCAGATTGCAAAAAACCTTACAGTGCGAGTGTACTTAATATTAGTGCCATGAGTTTTGGTAGCTTATCGAAAAATGCCATATTAGCCCTGAATAAAGGCGCAGCAAAAGGCGGTTTTTTCCACAATACCGGTGAAGGCGGATTAACACCTTATCACTTGGAAAATGGGGGAGATGTAGTGTGGCAAATTGGCACTGGCTATTTTGGTTGTCGCACTAAGGACGGCAGGTTTGATGAAAAAACTTTCGAAGAAAAAGCCCAGTTAGAACAAGTAAAAATGATTGAAATAAAGCTGAGCCAAGGGGCAAAGCCTGGTCATGGTGGCATTTTACCTGCGTATAAAAATACCCCTGAAATTGCGGATATTCGTGGCGTAGAACCTGGCACACAGGTTGATTCTCCACCCCGTCACAGCGCCTTTTCGACGCCCATAGAAATGGTAGATTTTATCGCTAAGTTGCGAAAACTTAGTGGCGGAAAACCTGTTGGCATTAAGTTGGCTTTAGGGCGAAAAAGCGAGTTTGTCGCGATGTGTAAAGCCATGGTAAAAACTGGTGTAACGCCTGATTTTATTACCGTGGACGGCGGGGAAGGTGGCACAGGCGCTGCGCCCCTTGAATATACAAATTCAATTGGCTTTCCTTTACGAGAAGCCCTCGCATTTGTTGATGATTGTTTAATTGGTTTTGATTTGCGTCACAAAATTAAAATTATCGCATCAGGTAAAATCATTACCGCTTTTCAACTCGCGAAAAATTTAAGCCTTGGAGCAGACTTGTGCAATAGCGCAAGAGGCATGATGTTGGCGTTAGGTTGTGTCCAGTCTTTATCGTGCAATACAAATAGATGCCCCACGGGGGTGGCTACGCAGGATCCGAAACTGACGAAAGGCCTCGATGTGGCGGACAAGTCGATACGCGTGTATTTGTTTCATAAAAAAACATTGCATGCCCTCATGGATATTCTTTCGTCAACGGGCCATGTGAGTACTACAGAATTAAACAGAACTCATATTTTCAGACGGGTAAATCAATGTAACATAGCCCGTTACGATGAGATATTTCCCCTGGTCAAACGGGGAAGTTTACTGAAAGACGAGGTACCAGAGCGGTTTAAGCTTCACGTAAAAGAAGCAAACGCAGATAGCTTTATGCCTTGCAGTTTACTGGCAGACATTGAAGAGGAGACGAAAGAAGTCTCCTAATTTAGCTTGCTCTTATGCCCTTACTCTGGTTTTTCAGGCATACGTAGCTGATATAAACGATATTCAGACGTGCGATAAGGAACCACTTTGTAAGTCGATTGCAAAAAAGTGACTAAATCGATGAGTTCGCTGACGGTTAGCTCATCGTTCACGTTTCTCATCAGCGATACACCATCTTCAGAAGTTACACTCAATGGTTGTCTGCGTGTTAATTTGTGAGAGGGGTTTATTACACTGGTAACGAGTTCCCCATACGTGGTAATTCTGCCACTTGAGCCTCCCAGTGGAACGGGCTTGCTGATGTGATAAACATGGTTTTCGTCTACATTTATACCTTCCATTGTGTGACAGTCGGTACATTGGTGACGAACAAACACGGTTTTGCCTTTATCGATATCACCCTCGGGCAAACTAAAGCCCCGTGGTGAATTAGCACCGAGATCGCAACCCGCTAACAGTGTGCTGGCGACGAATACAACGAGAATATATTTAATCATGGCTTTAAGTTTCCCAACAGGTTATGACACTATAAGTATGTGACAACCTGTGTGAAAAGATTTGATTTCAATCAAGGAAGTTAACGCTAATACGCGTAATAGTGTGAATCCTTAGCGGCGATTTTAATTATCCCCGACAACCACGTCACGAAAGAGGTGTATTATGGAAGCCTATAACAAGATTCTTGTTCCTATTGATGTCTTTAGCAGCTATGAACAAATTATCGAGCGTGCTTTAAAACTAGCCAGCAGCCCACAAGACATTCATTTGTTGTATGTTGCGTATCCGCAGACCAATCTTGAGCCTTATGGTTTGTTTCTAGAGCGCGATTTCTCAGATGAAGTAAGAAGCCAAGCGCTGAGTAAATTAAGAGAAATCGCCGAGGTTTACAATATACCGACTAGTCATGCCAATGTTGAGATAGGTGCGCCTGCTGATGAGATTCATCATTTAGCGGATAAAATTAGTGCCGATCTCATTGTGATTGGTACCCACGGTCAAAGCGGTTTGAAACTCCTTTTAGGCTCCACCGCGAACGCAGTGTTACATGGCGTTAAGGTGGACGTTCTTGCCGTCAAGGTAGAGTAATCAAAGGCGAATAAGCGCAGCAAGTAGGGCGCAGAAAGTGCACGTAACAACACTGTAACTTTTATAGGTTACTGTGATTAATCATGTTCTTAATTCAACGTTACTATGCCACCTAAACGAACGGGATTTTCGCGGTTAATTTTTGCTACAGGTTATTCAATAAATGGCTTAAAGGCCGCCTTTGCCAGTGAAGCTGCAATACGACAAGAGTGTATTGCCATGCTTGTTCTTATACCTTGTGCATTTTATTTAGATATACAACACGTAGAACGTTTACTGCTACTCTTTTCGTTATTTATTGTTTTTATTACTGAATTATTAAACACTGCTGTTGAAAAACTGGCCGACCATGTCAGCACAGACATGCATGAACTTATTGGAAAAGCCAAAGATATCGGCTCAGCCGCAGTATTCATAAGTTTGATAATGGCGGCCACAACCTGGGGGATCATCCTGTTTTAACGACGATCCCCAGGTAGCTAAGCCATTTAGGTAAATTAGCTTAACCTGTGAACCTACAGTGGTTTGGCGCGACGGCCATCTTTGAAACTCTGAGACACGAGTTCTAATATTGTGCTATTGAGGTTTTTAATGTGAGAACCATGCACTCGCGTATCGCCTCCTTTTTCTCTGTCGGTAATTTTGAATACCACATCTTCATCCTTAGAATTCACAATAACACGGACGTATTCGTCTTCACTGGCATCTTTGCCACATAGCGGAACATGGATATAAAGGGGTTCGCTATTGACTGTGACATAATCAACCACTTGCTCTTTGCTTTTGAACGCAGGTTTTTTCTCTGGATGTAACGACCAAGAGCTAGAGGGAACCACCAGTTCTCCTAATAGTTTTGCGTGAGTTTCTTTAACACCGTTTTCCATATCCACTCCTTGTTTATGTTCATTTAACTAGTACAGCGGCCTTGATAAAGCTGATACCTACCTATATCGCTGAGATATAATGAGTACGGCGCTATGTAGAGAATGGATTTTTTAGGTTTGTACAGGCGGGAACAGTGACAGATTAGCGTTTGAATTTTTGAGACAATTTTGCCATTCCACCACGCTTTACATTGGCTTGCTGAGTGTAGTGACCGGGCATATCGGGCGACTGCCAACCGCCTGCAAGTTGAAGTTCAGGCAGGGTTGCGCCTTCTTCTGCTAACGATACCGCTCCGCCAACGCGACCACTGTGAGGAGTAATATTTTCGTTTATACCCGCACGCATCGCAATGCGTTTCCAGATTCTATAAATAGACGAGTAGTTTAATACTGGAGCAGACGAACTTGTGCCTGAGTGTTCATGAAGTGGGAGTAGGGCATGCCCGTGATTACTCACCCGCCTAAAAAGGATCCCCTTATTAATTCTTCTGGGGTCATCTGCGTGTCTAGGTTCAAGGGAATCAGATTGCGTATTGGCTTCATTAATGTATTCATCAATCATATTAATAGTGCTGTTGGAAATATAGCGAAAACTTCCTTTCCCCGTTTGATCAGCTTTAGAGGACACAATTAACAGTGCATTATTGCGCCTTTGTATATGTGGTACACAAACACGTACCACTTCATCCGCCCGCAACAAGGCATCAAACATCAGGTTTACCAACGCTAAATCACGCATTTCCAACAAGCTATCGGGCATTATTTTATTATTGATAGTATCGAGCAGCTCGATGGTTAAGGGCACAGCTTGATTACTCGAGTATTGAAACTTTTGATTCTCGATAAGTGAAAGGCGGATAAAGTCACGTAAATAGACGGAATGAATGATTGGATTTGGTAACTTCGTAATGCCAAGGAATTTACTCAGTGCAGACAAGCGACGCTTGATGGTTCTGTAGGCGAGGGGAGATTGACACAACGTCTCTACATACCGTTTTATACATTGCTCATTGTGTGAGAAATCGTGATTGAAGCCGCCGATAGCATGCTGCTTGCAAAATATGGAAAACTCATTAAAGTCGCTAATGTATGCGCGCTGCGTATTTTTGGGTAATTTGGTAAATATATCTTTAAAGTAGGCGTTAACTGCTTTTTCGTTATCAAATGCATCAAATTGAGACGTATCTGCCAATGCTGAATGAGTTCTTGATGTAGATGTAAACCTAGAAATATTCGCCATTTTTACTCTAACTAATTGATTTGTATGTTATTTCACGCATGATAATGACAGTTATCATGCGTGAATTTCGTTGTATTACTAGTTGGTGAATTTTTTATTGTATATTGGCTGAACTACTGTTTGAGGGGATAATCCAACATTATTCGTCGTATCTATATGAATAATATAGAATATTGTTTACTTTTTTCCGATTTATGTAAAACGTAAAACCTCTTTTTCAAATTTTCCGTATGACGTTAGCGCGACTAACGCTTTGGATGTCGCTTCCGTATTTCTCATAGTTAGCGGCTCTGCAACGTCTGAGCTTTCTGTGGCTTGACTTGTTAGATTTGTTTCAGGATTAGGCTTTAGCGTGTCATTGGATGAATTTACTGAAGTTATTAAACTGCCGCCTTTTTTCTTACGCCAGACCACCGAAACATGTTCTGGAATTTCTGCTTTGAGTATCGCTGCAAACTCACTTAACTCTGGGTGCGCAGGAACAATCAATGTTGCTTGTGGATGATTATCTTTTGGGCGCTTCCTTAAGATCCGGCCGAGCACTTGTCTAAAGTGCAGTTCAGTGCAGATCCGACTAAGATGACAACACACTTGTAGTCTTGGAATATCGGTTCCCTCACTGACCATACCAACTGAAATTAGCCAAGGCGCAGATGAGTCTCTAAATCGTTGGATGACAGCATGGCTTTTATCTGTGTCACTCGTTACGACCCATGGCTCTTGTTGCGTAATGGTTATTAACAATCGTTGTATTTGTGTGGCATGTTTTATACTTGAAGCGACAATCAATCCGCCTACATCACTGCAATCTTGTCTAAGTGTGACTAATTTTTCATTCGCGTAGTGCAGTATGTTCGAGAGAAACAATGATTCCTCTAGGACGTGTTGATAGGCTAGGTTTTCATCTTTAAGGAGTTGCTTCAGACTATCGTGCGAGCGCGTAGTGTGGTCTGGCTCAATCACTTTCCATTTCGAACTGTCGATCAAATGCACTGAAGGTGTGCGGCTCACACCTTCTTTAACCGCATCATTTAGCCCATAACTAAACTGCATATTGGGACGTAGGTTATGATCGTAAAGCAATGAGGTGACATAGTTTTCATCCGTTCGCCATGGCGTGCCGGATAAGGATAATGTGTATGGCGGTGTATTGTGTTGCATCAACGCAATAAGTGATGCCCCCCAATAGGTTGCATTGTGTCTATCGTGACCACCGCAATGATGAATTTCATCGAGTACGACGATCAGGCGTTGTTGCAACAGCCTACCAATCATCCCGGGTGACATTGATGACAAGCCTTGGTAAGTCAGTGTTAATCCGATGGAGCCTAAGAATCCGTCCATTGGTTGCTCCAACACCTTTTCAAACGTTGACTTAAGTCCATTTATTACCGTAACAGATGGTGCAATGCACAATACAAAATCCACTAAACCTACGTAGAGCATGGCCTTGACCGTCACTGCGGCAAAAACGGACTTACCAGCACCTGGCGTAGCTAAACAATCAAATTGCCGATGACCACTTTGATAGTGCTTCATGGCAGCGTCGAGGCATTGGGATTGCCAATGTCTAAGTTTCATGAAGTAGCAGAGAGCAATAATTCGAGCGCTTTTATTTTTCCAAGCGTTCGTACATTTTGATCTTTAAATTCGTTTAATTTTTTATCAATACGCAGGGCCATGTCTGGGAATTCGGTCTTTAAACTTTCAAGTTCCTCAGTTGCACCTAAGCTGATCAAAATATCATGTTGTCGTGCATGGAGCCGTTTTTGTATTTCAGTAAGATTTTTTTCAAACGTGTCTTGATTGTTGATGTTGTTACTTGCCGATGATCCGACTATCGAATGTAATTTATTCGTTTGGCGGTAGTGCGCCGCTTTGTCCTCATTTTCTGTGACATCAACTAATAAACCATGCTTGATAAACGTCCGCATAAAACTGTGTATCCAACGTCTCACATCATTTTTGTTTTGTTTGCCTGGATATTATGTCATGTAACGATCACGGATGTCGGTGACGCGAAAACGCGGGCTATCGAGAGAGACAATGGCCTGAATAAGGCCAGGGTGTGGCGTAAATTGCCGCATAATATACCTTTTTACTGCAAAGGGAATTTTAAAGATGCGGATTATAGTCCGTGGTTAATTAAGCCGCAAGTAGAGATATTACTGACTTTAAAGCAGGTCAGTTTATGTCACAGTTATCCATCGCGTTAGGGCGCATCATTCGAACATCGCGCAAATCAGCAGGATTGTCGCAAGAAGCGTTAGCGCTGCAGGCGAAAGTAGACAGAAGTTATGTGGGTCGCATAGAGCGTGGTGAATCGAATATTACGGTCGAGTTGCTTTATCAATTGGCCGACGTTATTGGTGTTACGCCGGACGCGTTATTGCCTAAACCAGATAACATTGATGAGTAAAGTGACGTTATGTTGGTTGTTGGAATGTGGGATGCAGTGTCTCCAAATATGCCATGGCGGTGCGTGTGTCTTTCCATCCTACGTGTGTCATCAGATCGCTTAAGCTCCAACGCTGCTCAGCCGCCCAATAAGCGAACCCGCGACGAAGAGAGTGGCTGCTAAACGTCTGTGCGTTATTGATGCCGGCTTTCTCAAATCGTTGTCTAAGTATACGACTAATACTCCGTGGATTTAAAGTGTGTTCAGCAATGACACCCCAGCGATCGATTTTTCGAAACAAAGGCCCCTTGTGGTCGCTCAATATCTCTCGCCAGGCATCTAACGCTGCACACGGGCATAGCGTATTTAACGCTGGTAGCCGGTGACGTTTGCCTGCGTATTGCCGGTCGCCCTTTGACTGTGACAGGTAAAGCGATAGGCCATGATTAGGTGATTCCTCGATATCCTGGAGTCGTAAACGCGTTAATTCATCACTTCGAAACCCTCGCCAAAATCCGACCCAAATTAACGCCCGGTCGCGCGCGGCCCGCAATGCGACACCTCGTGAGTCACTGCTACATTCGGCATTGAGATGGCTGTCTAACTGTACAAGCATGGACATCGCTAAGGGCGTGGCTTTTTTCACCGGCGCAGGGTGCAACGCCCGTATACCTTTAAGCACCTTTTTCACCTGAATGGCTTTGGTGGGATCAACAAATCCTTGGCTTTGATGCCACTGGGAAAGGGCAGCCAATCGGGTTTTGAGTGTGTTGTAAGCAAGGGTATCCGCATAGTGTGCCAAATACCGACACAGGGCCTCACTGGTTGTGGGGAGCATACCGCCCCAATCCACTTCAAAATGCTCTACCGCGCTTTGGTACGTGCGTCTCGTATTCTCACGTGTGGCGGCCTGAATATAGTCATCTACCGAATGTGTTTGTACGTTTCGGGGAAGGGAAGACATAGGGCGATTTTGACACCTCAATTTTTATTAATAAGGACAGTATGTATCAACGTAGAGGTTAATCAAGGGTTTCAGCGTATATAGATGTCATAACCCACGATTATCGCTTGTTTTGATTTCCCTATTTTGATTTCGAATGCTTCCAACATTATACTGTATATACATATTACGTAATACAGTACATTATCATGGCGCGAACCGGCGTGACGCTGACAAACGTTAAACAAGCCACAGAGGCCATCATTGCGCGCGGTGACAGTGTGTCGATCGACGCTGTGCGCGCAGAGCTCGGGCATACGGGCTCAAAGAGCACTATTCATAAGCATTTGAAACGCTTAACCGAAGGGGGCGCAAATGCGCCGGTAGAAGTCTTACTGTCTGAAGAATTACAGCAGCTTGTAAGCCACGTTGCGGCGCGATTAAAAAAGGAGACGCATGCCACGTTGGTTGAACGTGAAAGTAGGTTTAAAAAGTCACTTGACGAGCAGGCGGCTTGCGCAGTCGCACTATCGGAGCAAAACGATACGTTGCAGGCTCAGATTGCGCGAACTAACAATGACATCGCTGAATTGACTCAATATGTGACTGACATCACAGCGGCGCGCGATACAGCACTTCGCGAGTGTGATCGTTACGAACAACGGCTCGCATCAATGACACAGGAAATCCAGTTACTGACAACGCATAATCAATCATTAGAGGACAAGCACGTGGATGCGCGTGCGGCGCTTGAGCATTATCGTGCGTCTGTCGCGTCTCAGCGTGAGCGCGAAACCCATCATTTTGAAAGTACGATCGCACAACTCAATCATCAACAACACGCGTTGACGCAAGAGCTGGCCGGCTTAACCGGCACCAACCAAGAGCAAAAACTTACACTGGCGCGATTGGAGGTTACATTGTCTCAGGCGCTTAACGATCACAAAGCATTGGCAGAGCAGAACCGCTTTTTGGAAGAGGCACTCGCGCAATCCCGCAGTAACAATCAGCGTCTTGAACAAACCGTCGAGAGGTTAGAGCACGCATCCGATCTGCTTCGCGATGATCTGTCCTCTTCGACTGACGCTCTGAGTACACAAACGATTGCACTTAATGAAACTCGCCAGCAATTAGTGGCAGCTGACGCGACGGTAAACACACAAGCGCATCTGATCGCAGAATACATGCACCAAACAAACAAAACGGTGAAAAAAACGAAGAAGTTAAGCGTAAACGATGATACGCCGCAATGATAATGCTGTTGATGCGTAAACGACACAAGATGTTATGTAGCGAACGATAAACATACCACCTTATCAAATGAACAATGTCTCACCAGGTGAGCACATCGACCGTCTGCTTTTCTTATGACATTGCTGTGCTCAAGATCCAATCCCTACCGTTGTTCATGACGCTATCGGTGCTGGGGCGCTGCGCAGCATAGCCTGTGCGTCCCATGGCATTGTCATGATTTGCCGGCTGAAGATCAGGCATTTCTTACACTCTTAGTACCTTTCAAAATTGTAATTATCATGTAATTCCACCGCCATGTAGGTCATGGCGGATTTTGTCAGTATTGGCCAGTGTCTGCGCGTATTTTGCGCAGCACGGTAGTCTCTTAGCCCTCCTACATCTGTAACAACCGGTTTGGGTTCTCAAGAGATTTTTCAAACAACACGACATAGACATAAAATCAGGGAAACACATGACTAACACTAAATCAAAGGCGACAAGGTTGGGGTTTGCAAAGACTCTTTTGTCTGCTTCTATCGCAGTGGCTATTTCACCCACGCTGGTTGCACAAGAGCAGGCCGGCACCACTGAGGCGGATGTAGAAAAAATGCAGTCGTCGGTACGCGTTCAGCGCCACGCTCGATAGGGGATTCAGCGGTACCTGTTGACATTATCAGCGCAGAAGAATTTAAAAGTACCGGGTCCACCGACATCACGACAATGATGCAAGCCGCCGTGCCATCCTTTAATGTTAACGACCAACCAATTAATGATGCTTCAACCCTAGTACGTCCCGCGAATTTAAGAGGGCTCGCGCCGGATCACACCTTGATACTGGTGAATGGAAAACGGCGTCATCGCTCAGCGGTTATTACGTTTTTAGGTGGTCAAATATCCGACGGTGCGCAAGGGCCTGATATATCCGTCATACCGTCTGTTGCACTTAAACAAGTTGAAGTATTACGGGACGGTGCGGCAGCACAATATGGCTCTGACGCAATTGCCGGCGTGATCAACTTTGCGCTTAAAGATGACGCTGAAGGAGGCCTAGTGGAATTTAATAAAGGTCAATATTATGAAGGGGACGGCGCAACGACGATGGTCGCGGGCAATGTTGGGTTGCCATTGACTGATCAAGGGTTTGTCAATCTCTCTCTAGAATATCGAACGGCCGATCCCACGTCACGAAGCGTACAACGCGATGATGCGGCGGCGCTGATAAACAATGGCAACACGTTCGTTGAAGATCCGGCGCAAGTATGGGGGAGTCCTGAAATAAAAGGGGATCTTAAGTTTTTTGCCAATGCAGGTTTGGAGCTTGATCAAAACAGTGAAGCGTATTTATTTGGTAACTATGCGAGACGAGAAGTGGAGGGCGGGTTTTACTTTCGAAACCCACACAACCGCGGTGGTGTCAATGATGGCGGAACCAATGACAGTGGTGAGCAATTATTACTGGTAGCCGACTTGACGCCAGATCTATCGGGCAACTGTCCGACCGATATAGCCGTCGGCTCAAACGTGCTAGAAAACCCTGTTTATATCAACCAAGTTGCAAACAATCCTGATTGTTTTGCATTCAACGAACTCTTTCCTGGTGGATTTACCCCAAAATTTGGGGGGATCGTTACTGATGCTTCATTGGTTGTTGGTACTCGTGGAGAATTGGATAACGAGCTAAATTACGATGTCAGTGGTGCTTATGGTACTAATGAAATCGATTATGCCATTAGCAACACCATAAATCCGTCATTAGGACCGGATACACCAACATCGTTTAATCCCGGGCGCTACATTCAAACAGAAGCGAGCTTCAATATCGACATCAATAAGTATATTGATATTGGCGGGAATGAACCGTTGTTCTTAGCCGGGGGCATTGAGTATCGATATGAAGCGTTTGAAGCCATCGCTGGGGATCCAAAGTCCTACGAAGTAGGCCCTTTAGCCGCACAGGGATTTGGTATCGGTTCAAACGGCTTTCCTGGGTTAGCCGCTCGGTTCCAAGGCAAGAATAGTCGTAACAGCGCAGCGCTGTATATTGATTCGGAGTATTTCTTTAGCGACGATTTTATGGTGGGGGCAGCTATTCGGTACGAGGACTTTAGTGATTTTGGTGACACAACCAAAGGCAAGTTGTCTGCGCGCTATCAACTGAATGAAACCGTCGCAATACGCGGCGCCATCGCAACTGGATTCAAAGCGCCGACCATAGGACAATCGAATGTACGAAACGTCACTACCGCGTTCAGTGCAACGGGATTGGTTGATAGAGCCACGCTGCCGCCGTCGGATCCGATTTCCATTCAAAAGGGGGCAACGCCCCTCCAACCTGAGGAATCTACGAGCTACAGTGTAGGATGGGTAGGAGAATTTGAAAATGGGTTATTTGTTACCATCGATTACTTCAATATTGAAGTTGAAGATAGGATCAGCACAACGTCGGGGATCACCCTCACGCAAGCGGATATCAATGCGCTTCTCGCCCAAGGCGTCACTGACGCATCGAGTTTTAGTGAAGTGAGTTTCTTCACAAATGACTTTGCAACGTCAACACAAGGTATTGATGTCGTCGCTAATTATTCAATGGAAATGTTGGGAGGAGATACGGTTTTCTCGTTTGCGGGGAACTGGACCGATACAGAAGTTGATGATGTTAAAACGTTCGATGTGAATGGTGAGCAAGTCCAAAACATTTCACCCACTCGCATTCGAATGATTGAGGATAATTTGCCTGAATACCGCTTCAGCCTGACTGGCAATCATACGAATGGCGATTGGCGGATATTAACGCGCCTTAATTATTTTAGTGACATTTTTGAAGATCACATCGATGCCGGTTTACCCATAGAGGAAGTGGGTGCGGAATACACGGTCGATTTTGAAGTTGGTTATCATATTGATGAATCATTTATTATGACACTAGGCGCTCGAAATGCGTTTGATAACCTCCCTGATGAAAATGTGCTTTATGATACCGAAGTGGCGGGTTCAAAGTACCCAACGACGTCACCCATTGGCATTAACGGCGGTTTCTATTATTTAAAAGGCGTGTATACCTTTTAGTCCAACTGGCGTCTCGAACTAACACTTGCGTGTGTTCGAGGCGTCAGCTACGCAATGGAAAGATGACCGTGAACGTGGTTGCCTGCTCATCTGATCCCACTTGTATATGTGCACCGTTAACTTCAAGAACAGATCTCGCAATGGTTAATCCTAATCCAGCGCCTTGCCCGTCACGTTTTCGAGATGGATCCGCGCGGTAGAAACGATCGAAAAGGCGAGAAAGTTGAATGTCAGGGATCTTATTACCTGGGTTTGAAATCGATATCAATGCTTCGTTATCCTGTATTTGAGTAGATACGGTTACTTCTGCATTATCGGGAGTGTACCGAATGGCATTAGATAACAAGTTGCTCAGTGCTTGTCGAAACATCGATTTGTCGCACATTAACGTTATTTTGTGACCAATAAGTTGAATGCTGATGTGCTTCTCTTCGGCCAAGAGCTCAAAGTATTCGATTAATTCACCGATTTCTTTATGACAGTCTATACGCTCAGCGTTGGGTTTGATCAAGCCATGCTCCGTTTGTGCTAGTAACAACATGTCACTGACCATTTTCGACATTCGCTCGTACTCTTCTAAGTTAGAATATAAGATGTCAGTATATTCATTCGTCGATCGTGGTTGATTGAGTATGACTTGGGTCTGTGTAGTCAGGTTGGTGATAGGCGTTCTTAGTTCATGAGCTATGTCAGCGGAAAAATGGGACAGCTGCTCAAATCCGCTTTCAAGTCTCTCAATCATCGCATTAAAGGACTCCACCAGATTAGCAAGCTCCACTGGGACTTCGGTGGGTTCCAACCTGATATCCAATTTATCCGCGGTGATGGAACCGATTTTGCGACTGAGACGTCGTAAGGGGGAGTGACCACGATAAACAGCAAACCGCGCGGCTAAGATCGTAATAGCCCCAGACAATACAATGATCCCCCACAATGTTGTCTCGAAGTCTTCCATATAGTTCATATGAAATTCCATGTTCGAGGCAACGATGACTTGATAATGTGTTTGGCTGTTGCCGTCTTCAATACGCACGGTTATTTCCGTTGCCCGTAACATATGTTCGCCGTCGAAAAAGAGGCTTAACATGGATGGCGTTATTTGTTCTAGTTCATACGTATCCCCAGGGTATTTTTCTAGCACCGCGCTCTCACTGCTAAAAATAACTTCGTTGTCTTTATTTTTAACTAAATAATAGACACCGTGATGCCCAGAGACAGCTTGGAATAATATGCTAGACGGTGCGACCCCTTCATTATACGCTGTATTAAGCTTGCGTTTCACGGCTAGAAACACCTCATTCAGCTCATCTGCATCCTGCTCTTCAAAATGCTGAGCAATCGATTGCTGCACCATAAGACTTATAAACGTTAGGCACACAAAGATAGTGAGCCCAACAAGTATAGTGACCCGAAAGGCGAGAGAGCTTGGTCGCTTTGATAGATCCTTAAGATTCATTACTGCACATTTTATATCCCATCCCTCGCACAGTCTGAATGAGCTTTAGTGAAAAGTCATCATCGATTTTTGCTCGAAGACGGCGAATGGCGACATCAATCACATTGGTATCGCTATCAAAATTCATATCCCATACTTGCGAAGCAATAAGAGAACGCGGCAATACCTCGCCTTGGCGTCTCACCATTAATTCTAATAAGGTGAACTCTTTAGTTGTCAGGTTTATTGTGCGCCCACTTCGCGTGGCAATACGCGAAGGAATGTCGAGCTCCAAATCGGCTATGTGTAAAATATTATTGGGCACGGACGTGCCGCGGCGGATCAACGTACGCACACGCGCTAGCAGCTCAGCAAATGCAAACGGCTTCACTAAGTAATCATCTGCGCCGAGCTCTAAACCTTTAACACGGTCATTCACATGATCACGAGCAGTAAGAAAAAGAACCGGTGTATGATTGTTAGACTCTCGTAACGATGACAATATTTTCCAACCATCGATATCAGGCAGCATGACGTCTAAGATGATCAACTCATATTCACCGAGCATGGCTTTGTGATGGCCATCGAGGCCGGTCCGAACTAACTCAACAACAAAGCCCGATTCGGCAAGGCCTTGTTTGATGTAGTCTCCAGTTTTTGTTTCGTCTTCAACGACTAATATTTTCATGCGATGTTCCGCCCGTGTTACCTATGATAAGCCCGCTTACAATATTAATGTACGTAACGAAACCGTGAAACGAAACACCTACTATGTAGGTCGCTTTGTAATTTCGCTAATGTCCCGTAATCTTAATGCTGAGCGCTATCAAGATGTTAGCCCTTAGGTCGCTGATTATGCAATGAAATCCTTGCCTTTGATCTATGATAATCCGTCTAATTGCATTTATTACCGAATTGTAATGTAGGGGTAATCTGGTTGTCAGGCGAGGGTGCTAACATCATCAGCAATTAATAAACAGTCATTGACTGCTGTCTGTCAAACACCAAGGAACGACGAGACCGTGAAAAGCGCCTTCATTCACTTAATTATTGTGATTGCATTGCTCAGTGTGCAAATGAGCGAGTCATTTGCATTCGCGCAAATGCCATGCAGTGACGAAATGGCAGCGGAGATGGAGGTCGGATCTCACGATATGCACAGCGCTCATGACATGATGAAACACTCGCAAAGCGATGATATGAATGATTGTTGTCAGCAAGATTGCTGTTGTCCAATGGCGATGTTTCATATTGGTCTTCTCTCTAGTCAAGCTCATTCGTCACCCGAAGGCGTGTCGCTGAGTATTCAGTCTCTTAACCCAAACCTAAACCAAATCTTTTTAGGTGGATTGCAGCGCCCTCCGAAACACTCTCTCATTTAAGCAGGATAAGTCCGTCTAGAATCCGGGCAATGATATCGCTTGTTAGTCGAATGTTCGTAGCAAGCCATTTATTTAAACAATAGAAATGAGAAAGTAATTATGTCAATTATTACGCATCGCTCGATGTGGATAGCCTTGGTGTTTGCACTGTTTTTATCAGCATGTACCGACGCAACACAGATAAATAACGATTCAGAGGCAGTGACTGAATCCCCGATAAGGTCCTTAACAGTCTACAAAAGCCGTTCTTGTAAGTGTTGCCAAAAGTGGGTGAACCATATTGAAGAGCACGGGTTCGCCGCAGACGTATCCAATGTTACGTTAATGTCTCGAATTAAAGACAAATATGGTGTTGCGCCTAATTACCGTTCGTGCCATACGGCATTGTCCCCAGACGGTTTTGTTTTTGAAGGTCACATTCCAGCAAAATTCATTCAGCAATTTTTAGACAATATACCTGAAGGCGCCATCGGACTCAGTGTGCCGGCTATGCCAATTGGCTCACCTGGTATGGAAGTCAGTGATCAATTTCGTCCTTATCTTATTCTGCAACTCAATGACGATGGCAGCGCAACCACTTATGCCGAAGTTAATACCTATGAGGAGCAATTCTAATGAGACGCTTTTCATTTCATGTCATTGTACTAATGACGCTTTTGAATACTGGGCTCGCCCAAAGTCAAACCAAGTCGGTATTGACATTGGAGCAGGCTGTTGAAATCGCGATTAACAACGACCCTTGGCTTGTAGGCAGTGAGTATCGCGAGCAAGCCATTGTTTCAAGTAGCGTGGCAGCCGCTAGTTTGCCGGACCCGGTAGTTAATATTGGTTTAGCGAACTTACCAACAGATGGATTCGCATTCGATCAAGAACCCATGACGCAACTTAAGGCAGGGGTTTCACAGATGTTCCCCAGAGGGGATTCGTTAGATATTCGTTCTCGTCAATTAAGAGAGCAAGCCGCCGAGCACCCATTAATGCGTGCTGATCGCATCGCCCGCACACGTGTGCAGGTCTCTGATATTTGGCTTGAAATTTATCGCGCGCAGCAGGGTATTAAGCTAATCCATCAAGATAGGGCATTATTTGAGCAACTCAGTGACATTGCCAAAGCGAATTATGCGACCGCCCTTGGACGCGTGCGACAGCAAGACATCATTAGGGCGAAGTTAGAATTGACGCGGTTAGAAGACAGATTAACAAAACTACAAGCACTGGAAGAACGCGCAACAGGTAAGTTATTGGAATGGATCCTAAAAAACCAGCAGTCTGCACGCCAACTTGGCTTTGATGCATTTAGCGCGTTGCAGTTGCCTAATACATTACCTGCCATTGCAAAAATCACTGACAACACGTTGTTAATGGTAGAAAGGAAAAACCAACAACAGCTCGCGGAATTACTCGCAGATCACCCTTATATTTTATCCATTAATCAACGTATCAGAGCGAGTCAAACCGGGGTTGAGTTAGCTAAAGAAAAATACAAACCCCAATGGGGCGTAAATGCCAGTTACGCTTTTCGCGATGATACCCCGGCAGGTGCAAGTCGAGCTGATTTCTTGTCAGTCGGTGTTAGTTTTGATTTACCTATCTTTACTGAAAACCGTCAAGACAAAGAAGTCTCTGCAGCCGTAAATCAATCAGAAGCCATAAAGACTGACAAGTTACTCGCACTGCGCGAAATGATGTCTGCCATCCAGTCGTTATACGCTGAGCGAGAACGTTTAACTGACAGGCAATCGTTATACAACGACGAGTTATTAGCACAAATGCAAGAACAAGCTGATGCGTCCTTGAATGCCTACACCAATGATGACGGCGATTTCGCCGAAGTTGCTCGCGCGCGTATCGCGGATTTGAATGCGCGTATTGATGCATTGGATATCGATGTGGATCTCGTCAGAACAAACATTCGACTTAATTATTACTTCAATACCACCGCAGGTATTTCCAAGACTCAATTCGGAGAACAATAATGAATAACACGAAAGCCATTATTTTAGGATGTGTTATCGGCGGTGCAATGACTGCGTTAGCATATACATTCCTACTTCCTTCTGATGCACCATCTAACGCAGCAGGGCAAAGCACAGAACCCCAGCCACTCTATTGGGTGGCACCGATGGATCCCAATTACCGTCGTGATGAACCGGGTAAATCTCCGATGGGAATGGATCTCGTCCCCGTTTATGAGGAGAGCACGGGAGGTAATGAAGGTCCGGGAACCATTAGCATATCACCCAATGTAGTTAATAATTTAGGGGTAAGAACAGCATCGGTTCAACGCCGCTCGCTGCATGTCCCTATTCGTACGGTTGGCTATGTGCAATACAATGAAGACACTTTGATACATATCCACCCACGCGTTGAAGGTTGGGTAGATACACTGCATGTGAAAGCCTCGGGAGAGTATGTCAAAAAAGGCGAACCATTGTATTCGCTCTATTCCCCAGAATTGGTCAATGCGCAAGAAGAGCTGCTGATCGCGATGCGCCGCGGGAGCGACGATTTGATCAATGCTGCTCGGTCGCGGTTAGACGCGTTGCAAATGCCAAATGAAGCGATTCAGTCCTTAATATCGAGCAAAAAAGTTCGTCAAACGATCACTTTTTCGGCACCGCAAACCGGGTTTGTTGACAATTTAAATATCCGCGAAGGATTCTTTATCAAGCCTGGCAATACCCTCCTATCCATTGGTGCGTTGGATGAGGTGTGGGTTGATGCTGAAATCTTTGAACGGCAATCCGCGCAAGTCACTGTTGGACTTCCCGTCACAATGACGTTGGATTTTTTACCCGGCAAAACATGGGAGGGTGAGGTTGATTACGTCTACCCCACACTTGAACAGAGCACTCGAACGCTGCGGGTTCGGTTACGCTTTAAAAATGCCGATTACGCGCTTAAGCCGAACATGTTTGCCCAGATCACAATACATTCAGACTTTGACTCAGACAACGTTCTTGTGCCATCAGAAGCGGTTATCAGAACCGGCACGCAAGATCGTGTTGTCTTGGCGTTCGGTGACGGGCAATTCAAGTCCATTGCCGTAGATGTAGGTCGAGTGGTAGAGGACTACACTGAGATTACTACAGGTCTCATCGACGGGGATCAGATTGTCACCTCTGCACACTTTTTACTCGATTCAGAAAGCAGTATCAGTTCAGATTTTAAACGTATGGAAGCACCTGATGCACTCCCGTCGTCGGTTTTTACCGAAGCCACCATCACCGATGTTATGCCCTCACATAACATGATAACAGTGAACCATGGCGCCATCAGTGAATGGGATTGGCCCGCGATGACAATGGATTTCTTTGTTGCTGACACTATCGATTTATCACAGTTGGAAGCTGGTATGGATTTGCATATTGAAATCACCAAAACCGGTGATAGCGACTATCTGGTAACAACCATCCATGTAAAATCAGCAGAACCAAGTTCAGCGCAAAGCGCAGTGGTGACAGGCACCATTAATGCCATCAATACGCAGTCTCGTGTAGTCAATATTTCACGTGAAGCGATCCCAAAGTGGGATAGGCCTGCGGCAACTCTTGACTTTACCGTGAGCGACGCTATCGATATCAGCCAATTTACGGTCGGTGCTGACATTACATTTACGTTTGAGATCACTGACGGCAACTTTAGGATCCTGAGCATTCAGTCTGAAAGCCAAGATGCTTCGATGGATCATAGCAACCATGGAGGAGCACACGAATGATCGCTGCTATTATTCGATGGTCAGTTTCCAACCGCTTCTTCGTATTACTGACGACCTTAATTATTATCGGCGGTGGTTTATTCACGCTAAAGAATACACCAATTGATGCATTGCCCGACCTATCTGATGTCCAGGTCATCATTAAGACGAGTTACCCTGGACAAGCACCTCAGGTGGTTGAAGATCAGGTGACTTATCCGCTTACCACAGCGATGTTGTCGGTACCAGGCGCTAAAACAGTCAGGGGTTATTCTTTCTTTGGCGACTCATATGTCTACATCATTTTTGATGACAGCACGGATCTCTATTGGGCCCGAAGCCGTGTATTAGAATACCTGTCTCAAGTTGCTCCCAATTTGCCTGAAAATGCTCGGCCACAATTAGGCCCAGATGCAACGGGTGTGGGTTGGGTTTACTTGTATGCATTGGTTGACCGCACAGGCAAAAACGACATATCACAACTACGTAGTCTGCAGGATTGGTTCCTCAAGTACGAACTGCAAACCGTTCCCGGTGTCTCTGAGGTTTCTGCGTTAGGCGGCATGATAAAGCAATATCAAGTTAAAGTTGATCCTGAAAAACTGCGGGCTTATGGGATCCCGCTATCGCATATTCAAATGGCCATCAAAAGAGGCAACCAAGAAGTTGGCGCATCTGTTATTGAAATGTCTGAGGCTGAATATATGGTCAGGGCGACAGGGTATATTTCAAGCAAACAAGATATCGAAACGATCCCTCTCGGCGTGAATGAAAATGGTACGCCGCTGTTGGTTAGGGATATCGCGGATGTGCAATTAGGTCCTCAAATGCGCAGGGGTATCGCTGAGCTGAATGGCGAAGGAGAAACCGTAGGCGGCATCGTTGTTATGCGATTTGGAGAAAATGCTCAAACAACCATTAACGGAGTCAAAGCTAAACTCGACGATCTTAAAAAAGGATTGCCGGATGGCGTCGAAATCGTCACGGTTTACGATCGCTCAGCTTTGATTGAACGGGCGGTAGATAACTTGGCCTCTAAACTGGTAGAAGAGTTTATCGTCGTTGCCCTAGTGTGTATCGCGTTCTTATTTCATGTACGTTCATCGCTGGTCGCAATTATAAGTATTCCTGTCGGGATCATCACGGCAATCATCGTGATGTATATGCAAGGTATCAATGCGAACATCATGTCCTTGGGGGGGATCGCTATTGCTATTGGTGCAATGAGCGATGGGGCCATTGTCATGATCGAAAATATGCATAAGCATATGGAGCGAACCCCCCTGACGAAAGAAAATCGATGGCAGGTCGTCATAGATTCAGCGTCTGAAGTCGGACCTGCGCTGTTTTTCAGTTTGTTGATCATCACCGTTAGTTTCGTACCAGTGTTTACGCTGGAAGCGCAAGAGGGCAGGATGTTCTCGCCGCTTGCATTCACCAAAACATATGCGATGGCCGCTTCCGCAGCGCTTGCGATCACCTTGGTGCCAGTTTTGATGGGGTACTTTGTGCGCGGTAAAGTACTTGCGGAGCATAAGAATCCTGTAAATCGGTTCTTGACGTTTTTATACATGCCAACACTGAAAACGGTATTACGTTTTCCCAAGTTGACCATGCTGGTCGCCGTTATAGTACTGGGAATTGGGCTTTGGCCAATTGATAAGATCGGTAGCGAATTTATCCCGCCGCTTGATGAAGGTGACTTAATGTATATGCCGACGACTTATGCCGGTATTTCGATAGGTAAAGCACGCGAGTTATTGCAACAAACCAATAAACTGATCAAGACCGTTCCTGAGGTCGAAACGGTGTTTGGCAAGGTCGGACGAGCCGATACGGCAACCGATCCTGCGCCATTAACAATGATAGAAACGTTTATACAATTAAAACCTCAAGATCAATGGCGTGAAGGCATGACGACCCAGGATCTGATCAAAGAATTTGATGCTGTGGTTAATTTGCCGGGGTTAACGAACGCATGGGTTATGCCAATTAAAACGCGGATTGATATGTTGGCTACCGGTATTAAGACCCCCGTGGGCATCAAGATTGGAGGTCCAGATCTTATGGAAATTCAAAAGATTGGTCAACAAATTGAAACGATACTTTCAGATGTTGAGGGCACTGCATCCGTTTATTCAGAGCGCGTTGCCGGCGGGCGTTATGTCAAAGTCGATATCCAACGTGAACGGGCCGCTCGCTATGGTCTTAACATAGCAGACGTTCAACAAGTTGTTTCTAGTGCGATTGGAGGAATGAATGTTACACAAAGCGTCGAAGGATTAGAGCGCTACCCAGTGAATATTCGATATCCACAATCATATCGCTCATCACCTGAATCATTGTCACTGTTGCCTATTGTCACACCACAAGGCAAACGCATTGCGTTGGCTGATGTCGCGGATGTGTATATTGAAGATGGTCCCCCAGGCATTAAAAGTGAAAATGCACGCCTTAATGGCTGGGTGTATGTGGATATTGATGGTGTAGACATTGGCTCTTATGTCGTCGCAGCGCAGCAGGTCGTCAGTGAGGAGCTGGTATTGCCTGCAGGATACTCCATAACGTGGTCGGGACAATATGAATATATGTTGCGGGCAAAAGAAAAATTAACCTATGTAGTGCCATTGACTTTAGCCATTATCGTGATCTTGTTATACCTCAACTTCCGCAATTTTATTGAAGTAGCGATCATCATGGGAACGTTGCCTTTATCGATGGTCGGTAGTATTTGGCTTATGTACTTAGAGGGGTTTAACTTTTCAGTGGCAGTGGGCGTTGGCTTCATTGCATTGGCCGGGGTCGCTGTCGAGATTGGCGTCATTATGCTGGTGTACTTGAATCATGAGTACCAGGCGTTAATCGACAAATGCAAAATGGACGGTATCAAACCCACCGTAGGAATGCTAACCGAAGCCGTATTGCATGGCGCGGGTTTGCGTGTCCGGCCAGTCATGATGACGACCGCAACCATTATATTCGGACTATTACCGGTACTTTATGGCTCAGGTACGGGGTCTGAAGTGATGAGTCGTATCGCTGCGCCCATGGTGGGCGGGATGGTCAGTGCGATTTTATTGACGCTACTTATTTTACCAGCCATTTATTTAATATGGCGAAAACAGCAGCTCAAAACGATGAGTAATTGGTAGTTATGCGTCGCCTTGCTCGTCGGTTACACCGATACCTACTGTTGATTGTCGGTGTGCAGATGCTCCTCTGGTCAGTGAGTGGACTCTACATGGTCTGGTTTGATATCCACTATATTCATGGCGATCATTTCATGAAAAGCTCGCCCGCGCTTTCATCATTGTCAACGGTAAACGTTGGCTTTGATGAGATAGTCGCTCGCTACCCTGATGCTAAGTCAATCGTTTTGGGCAGTGTGGGGGAGATGCCGGTTTACCGATTAACCCTCACCAGTAAGACGCACCTGATCAGCGGCTTATCTGGAGACATCATCCAACCGTTGTCAGACAAACAAGCCGCCGCCATCGCAATGTCTAGGTCAAGTCGGTCGTATGAGGTCGACAATGTGACCTTGCTGGGTGAAAACGAAGAGGATAGTGCGGTTGGGCAACGAGGACGTCCATTATGGCGAGTTGAATTTAAAGGCGCACTTGCGCCAACATTTTACGTCAGTCAAGACACAGGTACGGTTGAATATATTCGACATGCCCCTTGGCAAGTATTTGATTGGTTATGGCGCCTCCATATTATGGATTACCAAGACGGTGAAGACGTTAGTAATACACTATTAGTGAGCATGACTATCATAGGGCTGTTGGCCGCATTAGCAGGCTTGCTATTGCTGCCTTATTCCTTTTCGTCATCGCGAAAGGCAGCTGACTGAAATGTTCTGGCGGATCATTCACAAATACCTTGCATTAATTGTGTTTTCACAATTAATGGTTTGGCTCGCTACGGGTTTTTTACTCGGACAGGCTGAGCACAGTAAACCCCTCTCCAGAATCGCAAGTGACGCTATTGCAGGAAGTGTATTAACGCCAAACCTAATATCCGTTGAGAATGTCCTTATACGCTCACCCAATGCGCTCTCTATTGAGCTGCTTAGCTTGTTGGGAAACCCGACCTATAAGGTTATGACGCACTATGCTAGACATGCCCATGAAAGAGAGTATGAGTTAATAGACGCGATAAAGGGAAATAAAATAGAACTAACAGCGAACGATATCCGTGATCTGGTCAACAATCAGTTCCGGTTAACTTCGCCTATTCAAGATTTGCGCCGTGTTGATCCGCCGATAGAGCATCTACCCAAAGAGCAACAATCGGTTTGGCATGTACGTTTATCAGACAGAGAAACGACACACATTTATGTCCGAGCATCGACAGGGGAATTGGCCGGCGTCGTCGATAGCAACAGGGAATGGACAAACTTGTTGATGCTATTGCACTTTATGGATTATCAGAACACCGGCTCATTTAATCACTGGTGGATCAAGGCTCTCGCGTTACTGACTGTGCTGATGAGTATTTCAGGAATTACGTGGCTGGTTAGCCTCGTTAAAAATAAGCAAGTATTCATTAGGTGGTGGTATAGAAAGCAAGACTTAGTGGTACGAGATCAGCAAGGTTACCTCCAAAACGTCGTTGCTAAGGACAATGAATCACTTCTGGATTGTCTACAGCACAACGCCCTTTCTATTGGGTCAGTATGTGGGGGAGGGGGAACATGCGGCCAATGTATTGTGCGTCTTGATCCATCGGCTGCCATTTCAGTTGCAGAACGATACCGCTTATCTCAAGACAGGTTGTTGTCCGGTTATCGTTTAGCTTGTCAGCAAAACACTGATTTGAAAGGCAACGTTCAGCTTGTAGAGTCTCCAAACCCCAAAACAGTATCATGCGAGTTGCTCTCAAACACATTCATTACACCCTTTATCAAAGAATTAAGATTTAAATATCAAGGCAGTGTTCCACTGGATTTTAAGCCTGGCAGTTTTGTTCAATTCACGATTAAAGAAGGTCAATCTTTAGCGTTTCCGAAAGACTTACCGAGACGCTATCAGCCTTATTGGCCGCGTTTTGAATCAGCTACATTTTCCCATCCAAACACTGTCAGGCATTATTCAGTTGCAAACCGAAATGATGGTAGTGGCGTGCTTACATTCAATATAAAAATGCAACCGGCACAATCTAACAACCAAAGACCTGGCATCGGTTCTTTTCACCTTGGTAATTTAAGCATCGGCACGGTGGTTGATATAGTTGCGCCTCGAGGGGGATTTAACTTACTTGATGACCTTGGTGTACGAGAAATTGTGTTGGTCGGTGGGGGCTCGGGTATAGCACCTCTAAAAGCTCTAATCGATGAACTAATATTTGGCTTGCATTCGACACTGCCTATAACCCTCTTTTATGGCGCCAAACACCCTGTTGAATTGGCAAATCATTGCTGGTTAAAAGCGGTTGAAACACAGCATTCCAATTTCTCCTATCAACCTATCGTGTCTAACGCGTCTTCTGTTTGGTATGGACAGGTGGGCCGCGTACAAACGCCGTTGAATGCATTTGTGTCTGCGCACCGTAGCCTCCATCGATGTTTGTTTTTCCTCTGCGGTCCTCCGGCAATGATGAACGATGTAACCCAATTACTATTACGCTACTCCGTCAATGAAAATGCTATACAAATCGATTCATTTTCACCATTTACTACTACTTAAAACTACCGAGGTTTATTTATGAAAACACTATTGTCAACGTTCTTACTGACCGCTCTTTTCTTGAGCACAAGCAGTTATGCTCACACATCGTTGAAAACGTCCATGCCAAAAAACAATGCGATGTTAATGTCATCGCCTCCACAATTGTCCGTTGTTTTTACTGAGCCAGTTCGTTTGGCCAAATTGACGTTAAATTCTCAAAACGGCGAGCCTGTCGACTTTAATTTTTCTCCATCGATGGAGTCTAGCACTTTCTTTAATTACGACTTACCGACGTTATCGCCGGGTAACTATACCGCACAGTGGATGTTACTTGGTGAGGATGGGCACAAAATGGACGGTTCATTTGACTTCATGGTTCACGGAAGCAAGTCCATGCAAGATGACAAAAAAGCCCATAGTCAACACAAAGACCATTAAAGAAGAAGATTAAAATGGCAATTTGGGAAGTATTGATCCTATCCACCAAGCTTACTGTCTATCTAGGACTGTCGGCGCTTTTAGGCGGATTTCTTATCCTTCTTTTAGTGCCATTTAGTCTGGAAAAACAATCTCAAGTTCGTCTGCTTCTGCAAGGTCATATTATTAAGTATATGGCTATGTTTGGTTTAGTTGGTGTTTTCGCGACTACGTTGGATTTCTTTTTCCAAGTGGGGTCGCTATCTCAAACGGGTTTCACAGGCATGTTTGATGCGGTCATGCGACGTATGGTTGCACAATCTACTTTAGGGACTATTGCAATAAGTCGGCTGTGCATATTCATCGTCGGCATTGCTTTTTGTGGATCGTTTTATTGGCAACTCGCTCGCAAAAAAACGCCTCAATTTATCGTGACTCTTCTTGGTGCAATAATTCTGTGGGGGAGTATTGGATATGTATTCATGCTTTCCGGGCATACCGTGCAACTGGAACGTTCATATGGTTATGCATTAGCTGTGCATGTGATCATCGCGCTAAGCTGGATGGGCGCTCTTTGGCCGTTGTCAGCAGCATGCCTACACCTATCGCCTACACCGCTATACACTCTGATGCGGCAATTTGGTCATCTTGCTATAGGACTGGTGAGCCTGCTGCTCCTTGCCGGCACTCTGCTAGCATGGGAGCTAGTTGGTTCTGTAGGTAATTTATTCAATCAAATCTATGGACAAAGCCTGCTGTTAAAGCTGGGCTTTGTCAATGCGATCCTGCTGCTTGCCGCATGGCATAAATTAAAATCAACCCCCAAGCTTTTAACGCACAGTAACGCAGCGATAGACATGCGCCGTTCGATCCAAATTGAAATGCTCATTGGACTATGCATTTTTCTGATCACCGCTGTTTTGACTACTGTTATTGGTCCTCAATCTTAACTTTGGATTTATATGAAAATTAATTACGTTTTAACGATTGTTTTGTCTATTGCGCTGCTTTCATTTAGTACGTTTGCTCATGAGCCACTCAAATCAATAGAGCGCTCTGCAACTCACTTCAGTGGCTTGGATACTGCAGCGGGTCGCAGTGTGCTCGCTTATCACGAAGCATTATCTAATGGACAAGCGGATGACGTCATGAGTGCATTGACATCCGAAGTCATTATTTTAGAGGGATCGCGAATAGAACGCAGTGCTGAAGAATATCGACAACATCATTTACACGCTGATATGCGGTTTTCTGCGGCTGTCAAAACCACAACAATTGAACATCATGTTCGCGTTTATGGGGATACGGCGGTCTCAATTGCCAGAAGCCACACCCTTGGCACATACAAAGGTAAACAAATTGATAAGCAAGGAAATGAAACACTGGTACTTAACCTTATCAATGGTCATTGGAAAATAAGTCATATCCATTGGTCCCATTAACACTTTAATTTATAGGAAAACTTTAAATGACGTTACTTATGCGAATCTCACTCGTCCTGATGTTAAGCACAACTACACTGGGCGTCTTTGCATCACAGGCAGATGAAGACAAAGCGACGATTGAAGAAATTATCATTGCTATTGAAAACGGTTGGGAGTCGGGCCAAGGACGGCCTTTTTATGAACACTATCTCGACCATAAAGGTGCTCGATACATTGAATCAGGCGGCCAAAACACAGGATTAAGTGATCTCGTCGAAAATCATGTGGAGCCAGAAAAAGAAGTACTCAAACGCCTCACCATCGATATATTGGATATGGATATTACAATTGATGACGATATGGCATGGGCGATTACGACCGTAAATGTGTCTGGTGAAGTAAGAAAAACTGGCTCAACATTTGACAAAAAGGGCTACCAAACGTACTTGTTTAAACGAACGAGTAATGGATGGAAAGTCATACATTCACATTCGTCTACCCGCGATAAAAAGCCCCACAAGCATCATTAAGCGACGTCAGTATGCCCATCACTCGCAACGTTACCCTAGACATCATGCGCACGGTCGCCATTGTATTAATGGTGATCTTTCACTTCGCGTATGACTTGCGGTTCTTTGGCTGGGTAGATTGGAGTGTGCCAAATGGTCCTGGCTGGAAACAATTTCGGTATGTCATTTTATCACTCTTTTTCTTAAGTGTGGGTGCATCATTGGTGTTCGCTCATCATTAACGCGTGGATTTGAAATCCTTTGCGAAGCGAATAATGTGGATAGTGGTATGGGCATGCGTTATATCACTATTTACTTATTGGTTTTTCAATAGTAATTGGATATTTTTTGGTGTTTTACACTTTATCGCCGTGGCCAGTGTACTATGCTTTCCCTTCGCACGTTATCCAGTCATGGCTTGTTTTATTGGGATAGGGATTATTACACTGTTCTTAACGAATGTGGTTACAAGTAAATGGCCGTTTAACTTATGGGAATTGGGGCTGCCGTCATCACCCAACGATTATGTTGCACTATTTCCTTGGGTTGGCGTTGTATTGCTGGGCATTGGCGTTGGCCATATGTTTATTAAGGGTATAGATCCCTGTGCTTCACTGAAATTATCAACTAAAATCACGTTTTTAGGACGTCACAGTCTTGCTGTGTATGTGTTACATCAACCTCTGTTTTTTGTAACATTAGGCAGCGTGTATTGGCTTTCGCATTCGGTTATGTGAGTCTAAGTTGAAGATGAGACAATGATAATAAGGGACCTTTGACAAAAGTAGAGCGTTGTTTGTTTTACAAGTAGTCTCGGCGTTTCTAGCACTTGTATATCAGTAATAGTGTGGATATTCTTAGCGTACAACAACATTTTTAGGTAGGGACCGCTGTGCTTTTAGTGCCAACAAACCCAGATTACCGCTAGTCTTCAAACAATCTTGGGCGCTCTTTCTGGAATCCAGTATATTTTTGCCATAGACTGTTACATTGTGCTCCCGCGAGTACTTTAGTGATAGCGTCGTCTGTGGCCATTTCTTTTTCTGCCAATAATAGTCTCACCTGACAAGAAATTTCATGCATCGCCGCTTGTTTCGTAAAAAGGCTTTTATCACGTAAACAGACTCTAATAAAAATTAGACTATCGACCATGCATATCACCCGAAAAATGAACCGCGGAAGCCGCTCAGGATCTTGGTATTCACTGCGCTCTTCGGTCAACCAAAAATTTAAATTCTCTTCAAAACTTTTTAACCGTTTGTTAATACTCTGCAAGGCATTGTCATTTAATACACCAAAGCGGGTCATCTCTGCTTCGTAAAATGCTAAATCGAGTAGCGCTTCATAGTAAAGCATTCTTGCGTCATCTAATTTGTCTTTGACCATTTCGAAGCGTGAAATAGCATGTTCTTGTATTGCGATGACCTCTCTAAGAACACTCGGATCGCAACGAGCGGTAGTGCTGTCTTCAACTGACGTCATGCTTAGATCATCAAAGAAACGGTCATAACCGTCTTCAATTAGAAACCGGCGAAGATAAATCGATATCGCTAAATTTTTAAAAACAAGACCGTTTTGCGTCTCCGTCTCACTCATTAACTTATCGAAAGCGTTTGCCGCGTACTGAACTTTTTCTAAATTTATCTGCTCCAAACGTTCAATTTTTTGTTGGTGTCCGTCTGTGAGCCTCTTAATATCTTTCTCATGCCGCTCTGTGAGCGCTGAAATTTGACGTTGTTTTAACCCCCCTTAACGCTAGTAGATCTTGATCTGTTGCCTCTTTTAGCGCCTCCAAGTCTTGTTCTGCTTTGTTTTTTACTGCTTGAGTTCGAGTACTTTGAATGTGGTTCATCCAAGCAATAACTGCAGAAATAACGGCAACTAGGATGGCTGTTAATGTTAATACTGTGGTGGCCAAATTGCGTGTAGCTTCATTAGTAAAGTCGCGCGAAGCTAACAATGTCTCTGATTTAACAGATTGATGCTGTTGCGTTAACTCGGATTGCAATCGTAAGCGAATCTCTTGCATATCAAGAATATCCAAAGATGATTTTATTTGCTCTAACTCAGATGCGCTAAGCGTTGAGGGTTGCATTTTGATCGCTTCATTTCATTATATAACGTTTTCACCGCATCAATATCTTGTTCAATACGCGCAAGTCGACGATTAACTTCTGCATTGGAAAGCGTAGCATTCTCCAACAACAGTAAATCTCGATTAATCTCATCAACCTGTTTCTTAAGGCCAACTAATCCGCGATAGAAGTCTGCGTGAACATAGTCATCGGTATCGGCAAAGCAAATGGTGGGAAGAAGTAGAGTAAAAACTAACATCCATTTAAACACTGTATATATCCTAATTACTGCAACTGACGGTTGATCGCCATAGCGCTTGAGTAAGTATTACACCAGCTTAACGGTTTATTGTAAATCCCGCTGCAAAGAGCCTGCAAACCTAAGTTGAGGGTCGTATTTCTTTTTTAAAGCAATCAAACGCTCTACATGGTGACCGAAATAACTGGTCAATGGACAGTCGTTGCCCATGTCATAATTTTGGTAGGCATGGCCATTAAAAAATGGGGATAATCGTTCATAGGTTTGATTAACCCAGTCTATAACCTTGGTACTGTCTTGATCGGGCAGAGTCACACCCGTGATGCTACATACAAATGAGGCATCGCGATGAATAAATGCGGTTTCATGGGTCTCGATATCCTGGATCGCGCCACATAACGGATCGAGCATAATGCCCGCTGCGTTGTCTGGGCAAGACTGATAGCATTGCAAAAGCGCATCAATAAACTGTTCCGTAAGTTCACCTTCAATGATCCCATTGCGCCAATAAAGCGCGTGCCCTTGTTCATATTCATTTGACTGGCACTCTATGTATTGTTTATGCGTAACAGAGATATCGGCATCCGTTTCCCATTTTGCTATGTTATTTAGGTTGGAGTCAGGGTCTTCACTAAACCCCATAATTGATATTTTTGCATTTTGTAACGCTGAACGAGCGATGTATGCATATAAGAATTGCGTTCTCGGCCCCTGCAGTACAGCATCGCTGTATTGCTTTAAAATAGGCTTTGCCTTTTGAATTGGCCATTCAATGATACCTCCTTGAACATAAGCTGGAGCCGGGTGCAGCCTAAATGTTATGTGGGTGATAACGCCAAATTGAGAGCCGCCACTGCCGCGTAGTGCCCAAAAAAGATCAGAGTGTTCCAAAGTGTTTATAACTCTTTGCTGACCATCTGCTGTGATCAGATTAAACGCCAAGACATTGTCGCAACTTAACCCATGTTTGCGTGACAAAAAACCGATCCCGCCGCCTAACGTTGCTCCTACAACACCGACATCCGGGCAGGTGCCTAATGGGATCACTTTCTTATATTTCGATAAGAACAGATCCAAATTATGATTTTTCACACCCGCGCCCACTCTTACTGACTGACCAACTGCGCAAAGTTCTATACTTTGAAAGGCAGACATATCAAGGACAATGCCACCGTCAATAACGGCCGCACCCGTCACCCCATGCCCGGAGCCTTTTACGGAGATCTGTAAATTTTGCCGATTGGCAAAGTCGATTGTATTGACAATATCAGCTTCTGACTGAGGCACAATTATCACACTAGGGAAATGAGAGATGGCTTGATTAAACACGTGACGCCGTAGCGTATATTCTTTGCTTCCTGCTCCCCACACATCACCCGCTAATTTATCTTGTAGATATCGCACGTCAGAATTATCTATTGTAGCAAGATTTATGCTATTGACATTAACTGGGGGAAGCGGCCCTTCATTAATAGATTGTAATAAGTTCCAATTGGTCGTGCCAAACGTCTTTAAGTTAATGCGGTTGAGTAATTGCCAGAGGTATTCGGCAACGAGGTGGGGCGGCAGCAGCTTGTTATCTTTATGCATGTCTTTCAAAAATGCTGACATGGGCAATATATCACTTGATACCTGTCGTATCTTCTTTTGCATCGGTGTATCGACATTTCCTGGAGCTACGGTTGCAAAGGCAGCAATTTCATCAGTAATTTCTTGTTTAAAGCAATCACACATCATGTTCACAGCCGCTTTACTCACACAGTATGCTGACGCACCTTCTACGGCGCTAACAGGTTGGTCGCTTGTTAAATAAAGCACACGGCTATGCTTGAACTTGTTCAGGCATAGTTTTGTGATAAAAAAGGGTATATCAATATTCACTCTTTGCGTTGTACACCATTTTTCATAGTCTATCGAGTGGATACGTTTCAGCGGTGCGACAAGGCCTGCGCAGTGAACCAAGAAATCAACATGATCATATTTGTCGAGCGCCTGTTTAATACTATTTGGCGCAGTCTTGTGATTGAAATCAATGTGTTCGATGACAAGCCGGGGTTCAAATCTTTCATAAAGTGTCTCCAATTTCGAGCTCTGGCGACACAGCGCAACAACAAGTGTTTCTGCATCCATTGACAGAAACTTATTGGTCAAAGCTAATCCAATACCTGAACCCGCTCCGGTAATTACCGCTATTTTTTGTCTCATCATTTTTTATTATCCGATCACCCAATTAAAAGTCGCATCTGGCTTCCAGTGCATCTCGCTGACACCAGTTGACGTGGCTTGAGGATAGATAACTTTAAACAAAGGATAAATAAGTCAATGATTTGATTACAGAAATGTAATCATACTGTAATCCAATTGTCGTGAAGGTTTGATCCAAATCAATTAAATTTACTCTGTGATTAATAGGATGTATATCATGAAAACCAAAGGATAAATCGGGTGCAACAATTTACGACAACACTGTTTTGTATTGCCATGTTACTGATCAATTCTATATCAGTAACTGCGCATACGTTTGAAGAGGTCGGATTTCATGCACACACCTATACACAAAGTGTTAAAGAATACACCATCAATAACCATTCGGGTGAAGAATCACTACAATCTTGTTACTGCCCAGATTGCTTCTACTCGGATAATTCTAATTCAAATGTGTCGTTAGCCATTGTCGCACTATCTCCTTGGCTTATGCCCGTTACTATTGAATCTGACAATTTTTTTGAGGTGTTTGTTACCTTAAAACGCTCAATTCCACCGGATGATCGTCCACCTATAGCATTTCTACTTCATACCTAATTTCAAAGAAGATAAGAGCAGTGCTTATGTCGCTGCAAACTTTAGGAAAGAACACAGTACATACTGGAAAATGATATGCGAATGATTAAAACAATACGACTCGCAACCTTGTTGTCGGCAGGGATTGTCGTACAACAGCCTTTACATGCGGCTGAATCAAGCGACCGATTCGTTTTCGTTGGCTACGGCGATGTGAAATATGAAAGCGCCGATGTTGCGGGCACCGATGCGTTTTCAGCGCGCTTTGTTCCGATATTTTTATTTAGTTTAAATGACAAGATGCACGTGGAAGCTGAACTTGAAGTTGGCTTAAATGAAGATGGGGAAACAGAAACTGAGCTTGAATATGCAGATATCCATTACTTCTTAAACGACAACACGACCATTACAGCAGGCAAATTTTTACTGCCGTTTGGACAATTTAGTGCCAACTGGCATCCCAGTTGGATCAATCGCAGCATCTGGACGCCTGGCATATATGGTGCCCACGGCTCTAGCCAAGCAATGGATCCCATGTTGCCTATTTTAAGTGATGTCGGTGTGGCAGCACAGCAAGTTTATCAAGTAGGATCCGCAAAGGTGTTTTTCGATGTCTTTATGACAAATGGACCTCGTTCAGAAGCAGAACATGACGAAGAAGAAATAGTGGAAGACGACCATGATATTGCGTTTGCTCGCTTGTTTTCGCCTACGACCACACTCGATCCAGATGTGGATGAGGATGAACATGGCGAAGCCTTCCCTGAAGTCGAGTTTGAGGCGACGAGTTCAGACAACAATAGTAATAAGGCGTTTGGCGGCCGAATCGCCGTAGCTTTTCTCCAGTCAATTGAAATAGGCACGTCTTACTATCAGGGCGCTTATGATGAAGGTGGACAGCTGGATATTAGGGCTAATGGTATCGACATCAATTTGATCAGTACACACGCAATTTTGCGAGGCGAGTACATTCGCACTGAAACCGACGCGTTTGTAGAGCGAGATCATGAGGATGTAATTGATTCGTTTTCTCGCAATGGTTGGTTTTTACAAGGAACATTTTTTGTAGGCCATCTATTCGAAGAGCTAGGGAGTACCGAAATTGTTATTGAACATGCGCAAACCAAAAAAGTAGAAGAAGCCGAGCGATGGATGGTCGGTATTAATTACTGGTTGGATCCGCGTTCAGTCATCAAAGTGGGTTACGAAGATACAGACGTTGCTGATGGCCCTGACGACAAACGTTTCGCCGTGCAATTTAGTTATGGCTTCTAGGAGGACTAATTATGAAAAATCAATCTATCATTAACATATTTGTGTTGTTTGCTTCTTTATTCGCATCGCTTCACGTGCACAGTAGTGAACCACTGTCAGGCGCCGAATTAATAAATAATAATTGTGCGCGATGCCATAACAGCCGTCCAATACAAGAGTTTTCCATGAGTGAATGGAAAGTCATTATGCCTCATATGCGAGAAAAGGCCCACTTAACCGGAACAGAGGTCCAAGCCATTCTTAACTTTATGGAAATTGCAGCGACACCTGCAAAGGCTGTAAAAGTCATTGAGCCTGTCACTATTGCCGTGGATCCACGAGAAGTCCTCACTCGCTATGGCTGCCAAGGCTGCCATCAGGTTCAAGGTGCGGGCGGAACACTTGGCCCATCGTTAGACAATGTTATCAGCGATAGAGGCAAAGCCTTCTTTTTACGAAAGGTCAAAGAGCCTCAATTTAATAACGCTTCTTCTGCAATGCCACAAATGCCTATAACAGATGAAGAGCTTGAGGTTTTGGCCGAATTTTTATCGCCCAAATAGCACCTTGACCTGAGTCTAAGACATAGGATTAAGGTGACAAGTCGTCTATTTCAAACCTAAACCGCTCATGTGAGCACAATTAAAGGAAAAATTATGAAAACATTAACGTCATTATTACTGGCCAGCGCCCTTGTCGCTGCGCCAATTGCGACTTCTTACGCGCATCAACACACTGATAAATCTGACATGCCGATGATGGACAGTCAGATGATGAAGAAAATGCAAACACATATGGAAGAAATGCAAGCAGTTTTAGATGCAGTAAAAAGTGAATCTGATCCTGAAAAGCGCGAAGCCATGTTGCATGAGCATGCCCAAAAGATGCAAGACATGATGGGCATGATGGAAGGCAAAGATTCGATGGGAATGAAAGATGGAAAAGGAATGAAAGGCGGCATGGGCATGAAGCATAAACACAGTGATATGTCGACTGATGACAAAATGAAAATGATGGAACAGCGTATGGCCATGATGGAAGACATGATGGGGCAAATGATGGGACATACGGCTGAAAAAGCGAAGCCAATACACAAGCATAAAAAGAACTAATCAATGCGTTATGAGGCAGGAAAAGCGACTGCCTCTTTTCTTTTAATAATCGCGGGAGTTTTACATGAACAAATTAATCAAGCTTTTATCAATTGCAATCTTGTCTGTTGGGCTACTAGGAGGCTGTGCAAGCCAGATATACCATGACTACATCATGAGTGGGCAGGTTGTTACCGTCGATGATAAACAAGTAGTGGTGTGTGTCTCTGACACCGATGGTCTCAAAGAACATCAAGTCTTTAATGTTTATCGCACCGTTTTTGATGCGACAGTAATTTCTGAAGGGGAAGACGGCTACTCGCGCGAATTTGTGGGCAAAATTCGATTAGGTAAGACGAAGGATGAGCATTTTGCAGAGGCTACTGTACTTGATGGCGAACTTGCACGTTATGACATGGTTGAGTTTGATCGTGGGTTTTAATCGATATTTTTGAATAGGAGCATGTCGTTGTGAAGATTAGAGAGTGTCACCAAACCTACCGTTTAGCGGCTATTGTGAGTCTGGTATTATCTAGTGTCTTATTCACAACCGCGTGTTCAGCGATAACACAACAAACTAGTTCGAAAGAAAAATCTCAAGAAACACAATCTTCAGACACTGCGCCCGAGTTAGCACCGGCTGACTTTGCAAAGATCCAATCAGCTTTGCGCTCATTAGACAACTCACTGGCAGCGCGATCAAAAAGCAATATCGGCGTTAAACAAAGCGATGCCAGCCCTCAACTCAACGAATCATCTACGCCCCCCAAAGCGACGAGCAAGATGAAGATGGGCATGGGAAAAGGGAAAAAGAAGATGACAATGAACGGAAAGTCTTGCATGGAGATGATGTGTAAGATGATGATGAAAAATAGTTCGATGATGGGTATGCCTCCTGAACAAAATACACCGGAGATATCCAAACCTTCATCAACGATAAGCTTGCCAGGTGCGAGTAGTGCACCTCATATTTACCACCTTGGTGAACAAGCCTTTTTCTTAAACCACACAACAACATTAGAACTAACAGATACGCAGTATCAAACGTTGTTATCGATTCAATCTGAGTGGGAGTCTTCCCAAAAAAGCCTTGCGCAGCAGCGTAGTGCATTAGAGGCATTATTGTGGGAATTGACAGCCCAAGGATTGCCTCAATACGACAATATTAAAGACACCATTAGTGAAATAGAGGCCATAAACAGCACCCTACGCCTACAGTTTATTGCTTCGGTGGGGAAAGCCGTCTCAGTATTAACACCCCCGCAGATTGCGAAAATAAATGCGCTATGGGCGGCTGAACAAAAGGATGCGTCATGACTAGGGGGAGTAAACGCGCATCAATCATTCACCGCTATTGTGTCATTCTAAACGTCGTTCTTTTTTTCGTGGTTATAAATGCGCACGCACAGCAACAGACTGAGGATAGTGAGCATGCCAGTCATCATCCTGAGGCAGCGAATGGGCCGATTGTTGCGGCAAGCACAGATTCTCCAGCTTTAGCCAACCAAGTTAAAGGTCAGCCGGGCAATGCCAACGCAATGATGGGGCCAGGTATGGCAAAAGGCATGGATAAAATGATGGAGAAAATGGGAGCGCCTAAACCTAAAGATCTCTATCCAACTTTAATGCGGATGCAATCAACCACGCCGGAACAAAGAGATAGTATCTTAGGCAAAGCGTCGGCGCGTATGCAACAAGGAAGTGAACAACTGACTACCGGGTTTGAATCGCTCGCCCGTGCCGCAGCCGTTGATGACTATACCCAAATGCAAGTAGCTGTTGAGACCGTTAAAGAAGGGATCGCGCATTTTGATAGTGGTCTTGCGGCAAAACGGGCAATACAAGATGGGCAAGATCCCAGAAGAGTGGCATTAACCTGGTTTAAATCGCAAATGAATTTGCTACCCAGTTCACCAGTGAATGATTCCTCAACACTATTTGGCATGACGCCGTTTCATACTGCAGTGATGCTTGTTCTGCTGATCTTCACTGTCGTCATGGTGTATGTTTATGGATTTAAAATGCGCAGAGCTGCCGCATTGCTAGAAGAGCTTAGGTCCACTGAGACCGCAAGCGCTTCTGCGCCCACTAAGCAAACATCACCTAACGAGATACCTACTAACGCACCTGTAGGGACTGACGCTGTTTTAATACCCGCTACAGCGCATGTATTGCCTTCTACGACTATGTCACCGCGTAAAGGTGTCTATAGTGGCAGTATGCAAGTCACCGGTATTTTTCATGAGACCCATGATGTTAAAACGTTTCGACTTGCCAGCGCCGATGGTCAAGTCATCCCATTTAGTTTTGAACCTGGACAATTTGTGACTTTTACGCTCACGATTGATGGTGTTGAAAAACCGGTGAAGCGGTCTTACACCATCGCATCATCACCCACTGAGCAGTATTACTTTGAAGTCACCATCAAACGCGAGGAATTCGGTGTTGTTTCTCGTCATATGCATGATGTCGTAAATGTGGGAGATACGCTTTCAATTAAAGCGCCTGGCGGCAAGTTTTACTTCAATGGTCAAGATGCAAGTAGCGTTGTATTGATTTCAGGGGGGGTTGGGATCACGCCCATGATGAGCGCGGTACGTTATTTAACCACGACGTGCTGGGACGGTGACATTTATTTTCTGTTTTGTACGCGAACGTCTAACGATTTTATTTTTGAACAGGAATTAAAATATCTACAAGCACGTCACCCAAGGTTGAAAGTACTCGTCAGTATGACACAGGCGGATGGCACATCTTGGATGGGACCTCAGGGGCGTTTTTCATCGGCATTGATAAATGAATTCGTGCCGGACATAGCATTAAAAACAGCACACATTTGTGGGCCGCCGGCAATGATGGATGCAACCAAGGATATTTTATCTGAATTGGGTATGCCTGAAGCGAATATTAAAACAGAAGCTTTCGGTGGTGCGAGTCCGAAGAAAACGGCCACTAAAACGGAGGTCGCCCCAAACACGCCTGTAAACAATACGCGCCAAGTGCGATTTAGTTTATCAAATGCACAGGCACAAGCCGGCACAGATGAAACCGTATTGGACGTTGCTGATGGACTTGATGTTGATATTGAGAATTCGTGCCGGGCAGGCTCTTGCGGCAGTTGCAAAGTGAAATTACTGCGCGGCGATGTTGATATGGAGGTTGATGATGGGTTGGAGCCAGAAGATAGGGTCAGTGGTTATATTTTAGCCTGTCAAGCCATCCCTAAAACTGATGTGGAGGTGGAAGCATAGTGAATAGTCAAGAACGAACCATTGTAGGCAGCTTGGTGGTCTTAATGATCTTACTTTGGCTAGGGTTTGTGTGGCACCGTGACCCAGCATTCCCTGGCAGCTTTGCTGGATTTGTCGTTGGTTTGACTGCGCTGGTATTGATGTTTATTCCGTTGCTTTACATGATCATTAAACGCAACAAAGCACTTAAGAAAGTCGTGACCAAGCAAATAGCCATGCCTACGCTACTGCGCATTCATATTTATGCTGGAGTATTGGGACCTATTCTTGCACTCATCCATAGCGCCCATCGTTTTGATAGTGCTACTGGAGTCTCCATCATCATCTTTATGATGGTCGTTGTGATCAGTGGGTTTGTTGGTCGGTATGTACTAGGACTTATTTCCTCAAATGTGAAAGAGAAAAAGCGTCAAGTGACCGAACTCCAAGGTGCACTTTCAAGCGCCAAACAATCTCTAAAAGACGCGGTCTGCGACGTAAGATATTCGACTTTCGCCCAAACATCAGCGAGACACATTCCATACATTGCTTTAAGTGTACCTACTTCAGCGCAAAGTAAGCTGTTTCGACAAGAGAGTAAGGTTCTATCTATTATCGATGCCATTTCTGATGTTGAATACAGCATTCTGATTCACGACACTGCGAAAACTTGGTTTGCTCGTTGGTTGAAATTTCATATCGTGATTTCGATAACGCTCTATGGCGTATTGTTCTTTCACATTTTCAGTGAAGTTTACTTTGGACTACGCTGGTTATGATCAAGTGGATAATAGTCATTCTGGGCTTAGTCGCAGCGGGCTTTGGTGTTAGCCATTTTTTTCACACACCAGAGGATCTTTCAAAAATTCCATGGGAACAAATGGTAGAGCCTGGTTCACTGAGCAAAGCGCATGCGTTTTTGGCGGATGACTGCTTGAGTTGTCACACGCCAGTAGAAGGCGTTGAGCGCGACAAGTGTGTGGCCTGTCATGCAAATGATACGCATATCGTCGCGCGTCAACCTACTGCGTTTCACGCCGACATAACAGAATGTGCTAGTTGTCATACTGAGCATCAAGGTGAGGATGCTAAGATTTCACTGATGAACCATATTGCATTGGTCGATATTGGGTTCAATATGCTCCCCAACCCAAACGTGCCGTTTGACGAAGGCGCAGCCACGATGGCTTTTTTAGAAAATGTTCTAGCGAATAAGCAAACGGCTGATCCCCTATTTGTGCATCCCGACGTCAGTGATAAAGAAGCATTATTGAATTGTTCACAGTGCCACAGCAACGATGATCGCCACTTTACGTTGTTCGGAGAGGATTGCGTGCAATGCCACAGTACAGACAAGTGGTCACTGCCGACGTTTATTCACCCCTCGAGTCAATCTCGTGATTGCAATCAATGTCATGAAGCGCCGCCCAGTCACTACATGCAACATTTTAAAATGATTTCCGCCAAAGTCGCTGGCGAGCCAAAAGCCAAAGTGGAGGCGTGTTATGCCTGTCATCAATCGACTTCCTGGAACGATATTAAGCGTGCCGGCTGGTACAAGCATCATTAAGGGGGTGAAACTGTGATCACAAATTCCATTGCGCTGGCAACCTCACTGTTGGTAGCAATAGTATTGTTTCTGCCTCGCCTACGACAATCTGTCCAATGGCGAGCAACAGTCACCCCGTTGGCTTCAATAATTGGCAGTGGCTTTTTGATCATTGCACCACTGCTGCATTCGGTGATGGGCAAATGGGCGCTGCTGGGCATTATTCTGTTGTCCATTCTGGCATATACGTTGGGTTCGGTCATTCGCTTCAATATACGTCACGCAGAGCCTGAGCTTGCTCGCAATCCCCACGGCAGTATCGCAACGCTTGAGAAAGCCAGTCAATGGGCACTTGGCGCTGCCTATGCGATTTCCGTGGCGTTTTACATTAGCTTGTTTGCCGCATTTGTCTTTGACCGCTTGGCTATCGCTGATACAACACTCATTAAATTGTTTACCAGTGGGCTGCTTGTCATCATTATGCTGGTCGCTTGGCTTCGCGGTGCGAGAGGGCTAGAGACCATCGAGCTATTCGCGGTAACCATTAAGTTGGCGATTATTGTGGGTGTGCTTGTCGCGCTGGCAACCTACGACATACAAGTCCAAAGTGCGTGGTTTAAACACGAAGCGATACAATCCCTCAGCCATTTTGAAACCCTTAGTATGCTCGCGGGTATGCTCATGGTTACGCAAGGGTTTGAGACAACGCGCTTCATGGGCAGTAACTACAATGCAGAGCAGCGCATTAAAGCAGGGCGATATGCCCAGTGGATTGCCATTTTTCTTTACGCTGTGTTTATTGGTTTAACCTGTCCCATATTTCTCGATTTTCCGATAACCGAACTGAATGAAACCACCATTAGTTATACCCTGGGTCAAGCCATTTGGGTATTGCCCATATTATTGTTAGTGGCAGCGACAGCAAGTCAGTTAAGCGCCGCATTGGCCGATACTATCGGTGGCGGAGGACTGCTAAAAGAACTCTTCCACTTACCCATATCTCCTCAGTTTTACTATGTTCTGGTTATCGCGATTGCGGGCATATTAGTTTGGTCATCTAACGTATTTGAAATTATTAATCTCGCTTCTAAGGGGTTTGCACTTTATTACCTCATACAAACACTCATTGCGTTCAAGCTAGTACTACTGCGCCCCAAAGAACAACGCTTCAAATCGCTTCAATTGCTTGGTCTTTGCGCGATTGTTGTTTCCTTATCCTTTGTGATTGGCTGGTCGATACCAGCACAGCACAGTTAATAGAGGACAGAGGCTAATGCAATCCGCAAAAACATGTTCGCCAGCAGTTCGCGTCGCAAATTTTCACGCATCACTCATTGAAACTGCGTGGGAGTTAACCCAGCGTTGTCGCAAAAAGTATGATTTCAAACATATTGGTTTGGCCGGAGGCGTCTTCCAAAACCGCATTTTATGCGATGGCCTAGCTGAACGTTTTGCACAATCAGACATTCCTGTTGTTATCCCAAGCAGTTTACCTTTAAACGATGCAGCAATAAGTGTCGGGCAAATTCACGAATATTGCTCAAGGAGATCATCATGAAAGGCATAGAGCGTAATAATCGAGCATCATCAGAACCGTTGGACACCGATACTATTCGGTTAGCGCAAGGCAATGGTGGAATATTGACCAAAAAACTTATTAATGATGTGTTTAAAAATACTGCCAATAAAGAACTAGATCTGCTACACGACGCGGCTTCGGTAACCTTCGCCGGTCCCTTTCTGAGTATGACAACCGATAGCTTCGTTGTCTCACCTTACACATTTCCAGGTGGCAATGTGGGGGCATTAAGTATTTACGGTACCGTGAATGATCTGGCTGTCGTTGGCGCGACCCCTCGGTATATCAGTACTGCATTCATTATTGAAGAAGGCTTTTCGATGACGGCTCTCAAGGAGGTTGTCCATAAAATGCATCAAGCTGCTGTAGAAACCAATGTGTCCATAATAACGGGAGATACTAAAGTCGTTCCAAAGGGATTCGGTGGTGGCGTTTATATCAATACAACGGGTGTGGGTGACAGCCAAGAAACACCAATTTGGGATACGAGTCTTATAAGGCCGGGCGATCATGTACTTGTCAGTGGCTCTGTTGGCGATCACGGTGCTTGCGTATTACTGGCGCGTGAGGACTATGGGTTGCATGGCCAATTAAAGTCCGACTGTGCCAGCGTTTTCCCGTTAGTCAATGCAATCAGAGACTTAGAAGGCGTTCGTTTTGTCCGAGACCCAACGCGTGGAGGACTATCAGTGTTACTCCATGACGTGGCAACTGAAACGGGTTTCAATATCGAGCTAATTGAAAATAACATTCCGGTGCGTCCAGAGGTCGCAAGCGTGTGTGACATTCTAGGCTTTGATCCTTTCGTTTTGGCTTGTGAGGGACGCGTTATTGCAATTGTCAGTCCCGATATTAGCAGCGAAGTACTCACTCATTGGCGGGGTATAAAAAACGGTGAAAATGCCCAACATATTGGTGTTATATCAAAAAATACAGACTTAAAGGGCCGCGTGTCGATTATTACGCCAATGGGAGGGCGACGCTTCATGAGTGAACTTGTAGATGAGCCACTTCCACGGATCTGTTGAAGGTTTAGGTGTTGACCTGTGAGCAGCACACAGGTTTATCGTATGAAGGTGAGAGTAAAACATAGGATTGAACGCGTGTTGTAGCGGCACAACTATGTTGATAAAGAAGGGGGTTTAAAATGCGGGTAAAACAAATAGCAGATGCACTAGATATTAGCGTTGATACCGTACGCTATTATACGCGCATTGGACTTTTGGTCCCAAATAAATCCCACAATGGATACAAGTATTATCGGCCGGCGGATGTGACGCGACTACGATTCATTTTAAGTGCTCGCTCACTAGGTTTTTCGGTCAATGATATTAAAGAGATCCTAGTTACATCTTCACAAACCAATGCGCCGTGTCCAACGGTAAGGCGTCTTATTGAAAAGAGGTTGGAAGAGACTGAACAGCGGTATCAGGACATGCATGAACTTAGAGAGCGCATGCGCTTAGCCACTTCAGAGTGGCAAAACAAACCCGATCAACCTCCAACGGCCGATACGATATGCCATTTAATTGAAGGTTTCACAGCGCTTAAGTCATAACAAGGTTTAAATAGGGAGTGGTTTATGAATTCTAAAACAGACAGTGCGAAAGCACATGGGTGTTGTAGTGGCGGCGATAAAACATCAACCGCGAACGAAGCGGTTGACACTAAAACGCAGACCAGACAGGTGTCTTCCGATGCAGGCGAGATACAACTTAATATTCAAGGGGCGAGTTGTGCCAGTTGCGTCACTAAAATTGAAACAGCCTTAAAACAAGTCGCAGGCGTCACCAGCGCAGAAATGAACTTTGCACAGCGTACAGTGCTTATCAATAGTAATGCCTCGCCAAGCGAACTGGTTCGTGCGGTAGAAGAAGCTGGGTATAACGCAACGCTGGCAAATGCCGATTCTGATGAGGCTGCCATTGAAGAAAAAGAGCAAGCGGATTGGGCATATTATAAAAAGCTAATGCGACATATGGTCATTGCATTGTCGCTTGGAGTACCGCTCATGATCTATGGTTTGGTAACCGGGGAAATGAGCGTCAACACGACCACGGAGCGAATTGTATGGTTGATTATTGGGCTCATGACATTAGGTGTCATGGTGTTCTCTGGTCGTCATTTTTATGTGGGTGCATGGAATTCGTTTAAAAATCATTCGGCCAATATGGATACTTTGATAGCCTTGGGTACAGGAACCGCCTGGTTGTACTCGATGACAGTTGTGTTCTTTCCGGGGTATGTCCCTGAAATGGCACGACATGTTTATTTTGAGGCAACCGCCATGATCATCGGCCTAATTAATTTGGGCCTGGCCCTTGAGATCAAAGCACGCGGTAAAACCTCAGAGGCCATTAAAAGGCTGATAGGCTTGCAAGCCAAGACTGCACGTGTCATTCGAGATGGCGATGATATTGATATTCCTATTGAAGATGTTTTGCTCAATGATCTTATCCGAGTTCGACCCGGAGAACGCATTTCTGTAGATGGTGTAGTCGTCGAGGGCCAAACCAGTATTGATGAATCAATGCTAACGGGTGAGCCTATGCCAATTGAGAAGCGAAAAGACGATGAGGTTGTGGCCGGTACCATCAACAAATCAGGCTCTATCGTCTTTCGGGCAGAACGCGTGGGAAAAGACACCGCGCTAGCTCAGATCATCAACATGGTAAAACGTGCACAAAATTCAAAACCACCTATTGGTCGATTGGCAGATGTTATTTCTGCCTATTTCGTTCCGGTTGTTATGATCATTGCCGTAATGAGCGCACTAGCGTGGCTCAATTTTGGTCCGGCTCCCGAGGTTGCCTTCGCAATCGTGTCAGCAACCACGGTACTGATTATTGCATGTCCTTGCGCATTAGGTTTAGCCACGCCGATGTCGGTCATGGTGGGGGTTGGCAAGGCGGCTGAAGCAGGCGTACTTATCCGCAACGGTGAAGCGCTGCAATCTGCTTCGAAAATTACCACAATGGTATTAGATAAGACCGGCACCATAACAGAGGGGGCGCCTAAAGTTACCGACGTTGTTATTGCGTCAGCTCACAATCAAGATGACGTGCTTTCGTTAGCTGCAAGCCTGGAGTCGGGTTCCGAACACCCACTCGCAATGGCGATCGTTGAATCAGCGAAAGAGCAAGGTGTGCCGATCCACTCGGTGACTGATTTTGAGTCCATTGCAGGGAAGGGCGTAGCGGCAACACTGAATTCTCAGCGTTTGCTATTTGGCAATGAAAAATTGATGAAAGAAAAATCAATAGAACTTCATCATTACGTTGATAAAGCGCAGAGGCTGGCCGCAGAGGCTAAAACCCCAATGTATTTCGCGATTGATTCAAAATTAGTTGCCGTCATTGCTGTTGCGGATCCAATAAAATCAGACTCAATAGATGCGATTAACCGCCTACAGCACAACGGAATACGTGTGGTGATGTTGACGGGGGACAATCGTATGACTGCAAAAGCCGTTGCTCGAAAGGCGGGGATTGTTGATTACGTTGCTGAAGTGATGCCAGAAGATAAAGCAAACAAAGTGCTCGAACTTCAACGTGAGGGTGAAATCGTCGGAATGACCGGCGATGGGATCAATGATGCGCCCGCCTTAGCCCATGCCAACGTCGGATTTGCTATCGGAACAGGCACTGATGTCGCAATAGAAAGTGCAGATATCACGTTGATGCGAGGCTCCTTACATGGGTTAGCGGATGCGATTGCAGTGAGTAAGGCAACGCTGAGAAACATAAAGCAGAATCTCTTCGGAGCATTTATCTATAACGTCGCGGGGATCCCATTTGCTGCAGGTGTTTTTTATCCATTTTTAGGCTTACTACTAAGCCCAGTAATTGCCGGTGCAGCGATGGCATTCTCGTCGTTAACGGTAGTGACCAACGCGAATCGATTACGTTTATTCAAAGCTAAAGAGCACTAGGAGAACCTAAAGATGATGTGGATTAATTTGATAGGGTTAGTCGTGATTGGGCTTATTGTATGGTGGTTTTGGCTTTACCAAACAAAGTCAACTGAAGTACGAGACGGCAGCATCGAAGTCCGCGTGAAAGATGGCGTATATCAACCTGCCAATATCACAGTGCCCGCGAATGAGTCTGTACAACTGATGTTCTACAGAGAAGATGCGACCCCCTGTGCGGAAACACTACTAATACCCGAGTTGGAGATCAGTGAAACATTAGTGCTTAACAAGCGTGTGATGGTCACTATTCCCCCCAAAAAGGCAGGTCGCTATCCGTTTCATTGTCAGATGCAAATGTACCGTGGCACTTTGGTGATCAAGTGATTTACCGTTTTCTGAAAACTTAAACGACACAAAAGCGAGGTGTATCGTGAATAAACAAAAATTACCTTTTTGGCGCACCCCCAGTGGTTGGTCCGCCATCGGACTTATAGCGGCGGCAAGCTATTTCTTGTTTGTCGAGCATGGTGAACATGTTTTCCCTTATCTACCATACTTGATCCTGCTGCTATGCCCAGTGATGCATATCTTTATGCACGGAAGTCATGGTAAAGGGCATGAGACACATACTAACGACGAGCAAACATTTAAAGAGCAAACCGAAGACAATGATCAATACAGACAAGGTTATATCGAAGGGTTAGAGCAGGCACGCAAGGAAAGACGTAAAACGGAGAGCGACAATGCACGGTGAATCAGATTATGGGCTTTGGACGTTAGTCATCATTAACTCCGCAATATTTATCTTTTTTGCGTTTAGTTTCGTCAAGCCGAAGTCAAAAACAGACTGGCGAAGCTTAGGCGTATTTTCCGCTTTTATCGTGGCGTTATTTACTGAAATGTATGGTTTCCCGCTTACCATCTATTTTTTGTCCGGTTGGTTAGCCGAAAGTTACCAAGGCGTAGATTTTTTAAGTCACGAAAATGGTCACTTGTGGCATACACTGTTGGGGTTATCTGGCGATGCGCATTGGGATGTACTGCACATCTTGAGTAATGTTCTCATCGTTTTAGGATTCTTTGTTTTATCTGCTTCGTGGAATGTCCTGCATCACGCGCAAAAAACGAGCAGCTTAGCGACCAGCGGTTGGTACGCACGTTGTCGGCATCCCCAATATGTTGCCTTCATTGTGATCATGTTTGGCTTTTTACTGCAATGGCCGACACTACCCACTTTGCTCATGTTTCCCATTCTCATTGTTGTCTATGTTCGACTGGCCAAACGCGAAGAGCAGCACGCCGAAACTGAGTTTGGTGATACCTATAGGCAATATAAGCAAGCCACGCCAGGTTGGTTCCCACGATTTCTCAATTCAAACGTTTCAAGCCCCGTGTAAGGATTTCAAAATGAAGAAAGCATTAGTTTCAATATTGTTTGTCGCAGGCGTTTTATCCGCTACCTTTACGAGTGCTCAGACATCCATGAGTGCCGATGAGATGTTACGCAGTAACGAGCGCGTCATGGATGCATTAATGCAACGCATCCAACGGATCAATGACGTTTCTGAGAGGCAAACGTTGATTGTTGAGCATATGAAGATGATGGATACCTACTTAACGAGTATTGAGAAGAGGATCCAAAGTGAATCTAATACTGAACAAAAGATACGATTAAAAGAGACATATAGAAAAGGCCTGCAAAGAAGTCTTGTTCTTATCGAAAGCGGCATATCAGCAAGCGACATTGTTGTGATGGGGAACTCGATAGATGAACATTTGTTGTTAATAGAACAAAGAATGACAGTTTTACGATCGTTAATGCAGCAAGTGGTTAATGCCAATAGCGTTTTAAGTAATTAGAGACGTGACTGACATAACTGTGTAGGAAATTAATTTATAGGAGAAAAGTATGAGCGATTTAGATCACAGAGTGGGCGTTTCTGAGGCTAATTTAGTGGTACGGCATTTGAAGTTAACCGGCATTACCGACGGTAATTTATTAGCAATTGTTGCTGAAATTGATGGGACCTTTGGTATTGATGCCGTTTCATTTGAAGAAGCCGAAAACACTTTGCATATCGGCTATGACGCGACCCACTGCAATTTAGATGGCATTGAGACAATCATTCGTGCACACGGTGCAGACATTTCTGATGATTTTTGGACAAAGATGAAAGAAGGCTACTACCAATTCGTTGACGAAAACATTCGTGAAAATGCGAAACATAAACCTTGGAGCTGCCATCGTGTCCCACCCGGGCAAAGCAATAGACAGAAATAGTGTAGCGCGAATCGAGCAACTTTGTGTTGGACTTCACCAATCAGCACTAATTAAAACAGGATATTAGCACTGTGGATCATAGTAAGAATGAAATGGGATTCGAACCGGCGCACATACAAAGTATTCTTTATTTTGTATCTCACAGCGAACCTGTCACAATCTCCGACGAGCAAGCCCTTGATGTTATTGCACAACTTCGTACCCCTCACCTTGACGCAGGAGATCTTATTCTCACGTTTGGCGCTAAAGAAAACAAACCATCAAACCTTTTTACGGGTGATAAACGAGCTTTAAAGGCGGTTAACCGAATGCAACATAACGGTGTATTAGCAATGGAAGGTTGCCATATGCTCGTCTTGGAAGAGGCTATCCGTTTGCTTATGATGTGTGGTGATAAAGATCAGATTATTGCAAGTATCCAATCTCGTCCACATGTAGATAAAGCGATTGATATATGTTTTCGTGACATAGCGTCGGTAGACGACGCCTTGAATAGCTACATAGAAAGCATTCGTTCTCAGTGCAGTTTACTGTCATTCGGGTTAACCCAAAACATTTGTTAACATGGAAATTTGGCCTGTTATTTGCTTTAGATAATGTGTGTGTTATCCGGCACACCAGTTTTTAATGAGATCAACGCGAACAGAAGGGTTTCCACTATGCTAAATACCGATTTACTCCAAGTCACGAACACGCCAAATCAAGCCATTAAACCAACAGACAACGAAACCAAACAAAGTGAAGACGGGGGTTGTAACAAAGAGAAGTTTGAAGATTCGCTAGAAAAAGCTTTCAAAGCATTCTCGACAAAGAGTGACGATTAAAAACGTGGCAAGTTTTGACCGCTGGAAGCGCCTATTTTCCCATTGCGGGCAAATGGGCGCATAAAGTATTTTAGAGCAATTTGGAAAGTGATTGTGGCTTCATCAATAGGTGTTAGAGCAACACCCAATGTTTAAGCTCCAATTGCTTGATAAAGCATCCAAATTCCAGCACCAATCATAAACAAATTTTCAGTAAGCGAAACAAAACCGAGGGGAACATTACTGTCTCCGCCGACGCAAGCGCATTTCAACTCGCGTTTATCTACGTAAACAGCTTTAAATACCGATACTGCACCAATGGTTCCAATAAAGAGAGATACGGGGCCAACGACATAGCCTGATATTCCGGCAAGCATACCAATCCCAGCGAACGCTTCCGCAAATGGATAAATGTAACCGTATCGCACACTGCGCATCGCTAGTAAATCATAAGTAATAAAAGAATTAGTAAAGCCATATAAATCGCGTAATTTTTGAATCGCAAGAATCGACATCCTAAGTGCAACAAAGACTTCGATGACTGGTGCATATTCTGGCTGATCATGAACACCCATTCTGGCCGATGGTGAACACTAATTCTGGCGCATCGTGAACACCTATTCTGGTCTGATGGTGAACAGTTTTGCCCTGACGCCAGAATCACTGTTCACG
>Ga0208181_1000083_pt1 | contig 87364 bp, 32 predicted proteins | sample MalvirDeepMed_s6_FD_184244 | JGI IMG/M metagenome (GOLD analysis project Ga0208181, IMG submission 184244) | Marine viral communities from the Global Malaspina Expedition - Malaspina viral metaG DeepMed_s6 (SPAdes) (version 2) | ecosystem: Environmental > Aquatic > Marine > Oceanic | place... | reverse complement strand
GCGAAATAACAAGGCCGATAGTGGATGATTAGGCTCCAAGCTGAAAGTAAACCACCTCCGCAGCCATTTATTGGTGTGGTCTACAGAGGATTATGTCTTTTTAGAGGGGAAAATCCCTAGAACCCCACTTACAATTACGTTTGTTGAGTTCGGGCTTAACCAGAAATGGAGCCCTGAGCAAATTGCAGGTGTAGGTAAAATCATTGGACATTCGGTAAGCCATGAATGGATTTACGGCTACGTCCAGAGAGACAAACTGCGTGGTGGTAAGCTGTATAAGCAATTGCGACATGGTCGCCGGAAGTACCGACAAGGCAGCAGAGCGAAACGTGTCATTATCCCGAATCGCGTAGGGATTGAACGTCGCCCAGCTATTGTAGATAAGAAGAAACGGTTTGGGGACTGGGAAGCCGATACCGTTTTAGGGAAGCAAGGAACAGGCGCGATAGTCAGCTTAGTCGAGCGCAAGAGTAAGCTGTACCTGATACGTAAAGTCCCCGCGAAAAGTGCGGCGGAGGTGAGCAGAGCCATGGTTGGCATGTTGTGGCGATATCGCCGCCATGTTCGCACTATTACGGCGGACAACGGCAGTGAATTCTGTGACCATGGACTGGTTGCAGAGAAGTTGAAGACGGACATTTACTTCGCTAACCCTTATTCGTCTTGGGAGCGCGGATTGAACGAAAACTTTAACGGATTGTTACGACAATACATCCGTAAAGGCACCGATTTACGAACAGTAACAAACGAACAGATAGCGAACATTGAAAAGGCACTGAATGCCAGACCGCGAAAGTGTCTGGGATTTAAACAGCCAGTCGCGGTATTCAAAGAATTACGCAACGTGGCTTAATTTAGCGAGTGGTGCACTTCGGGGTTGAATCCGCGAATAGAGCATATGTACCCCCCATTTAAAGCAGCAGTTAATTGTAGGAATTCTTTAAGCCGCTATCAATAGTTGTTTGGGTGTGTGAGGTTTCCCCGATAAATATTTCATAATATACGTCATCACCCAAACAACTTTTCACTGGTAAACTATAAAAATGGAAGCACAGCCACACCAATTGCAAGCCATCCATACGCGACAATCGAAAGCGACAGCAGTATCCAGTCGCCTAGGCTTCGATTAGCTGACATCGATTTTTCTTTTTTGTAGAACTGCCAAACGATGAATGCAGCGGTTAGCGCGAGAAAGAGCAAATTCAAGAAAAACGTGTAGTCTATGTTAAAAAACTCACGATCTGTCATTGACTGAAATCCTGAAGCATCAGGCAAGTGCCCCAAGAGATCGAGTCCATAGTGCATGACGAGCGAGACGCCCACAAGCGCACATAGAAATACAATCAGTATATAAATGGCCATTTTCCAGCCATAGTACTGCGCCTGAATCCGCAACACTGGAAATACCACCAGATCACTAAAGATAAACGCCATTACTCCAGCGAAACTTACCCCCTGCCCGAATAACACGGCCGCTAGCGGAATGTTACCCATGGAGCCGATAAAAGTAAAAAAGGCCGCAACGGGGCCAACGATGGTTTGTGCAAGAATCTGCAAAAAGGAGTTCGATTCTTGCCCGGCTCCGATGAAAAGTGATTGAAAAAATTCAGTGGGGACAAATACCGCGATGATACCGGCGACCGTAAACCCAATGGTCACATCTTTCCATACCATCTTCCATTCCATCGTGTAGCGGCTAGCAACTTGGTGCCATCCCGCTTTACTCGCTATTTTATCTTTCCAGCTTTTTTCCTTGCTACTCGCTTGGTTATCGCCACCTTCTGCTTTTTTTGCATGCTCTCGCGATTTTTCCTCAAACTCTTTTTTACACGTCAGTTTGACCAACAGCCAAACGGCTAGGATAAGTAGAATACCACCGACATATTCTCCTACAACAAACTGCCACCCAAGAAAAATAGAAATGATTATGCCTAATTCCACCACCAAATTGGTGGACGCCAACATGAAAGCAAGCGAAGGGATTAAGCCTGCACCTTTTACAAATAGAGCACGCGTTGTAGATAAAGCTGCGAAGGAACAGGAACTGGAAATAAAGCCAAAGAAAGTGCCCAATGCGACACTTTTGGGTCCAGTTTTTCCCATGGATTTTTGCATTCTCTCTTTGGTGACAAAAACTTGGATCATTGAGCCTATCCAAGCTCACGGATTTTTCAGGCCAATGTCGAATCCCTATGAAAATTCGGGTTTGGTGGTGTCAGACGGACGAGGTGTCCCCATACGTGATGGTGATGTAACAAGACTACTTACGCCGAGTATGATCAACAAAGAAAGTCCAAACCTTTCAAACAGTCATGTGACACTTGGTGCCTGTGTTTCTGGTCAAGGTTTAGAAGGACAAGGCGGCGACGTGCTGGGCTTGGAAATGACACTACGTCTTTGTAACGCATCCAGCGTGATGGCATCACATTGGGATGTGAATACCGAAATGATGGCAACATTTTGTCATCATTTTTATGATAACTGGGTGAATAAAAAGATGTCTCGCGCTGCTGCATGGCGTAAAGTCATTTTAGAAGACATTCCGACAATCGATGTCCCAATCCTATGCGGCTTCAGCCTATTCGGTGATTGGCGATAATAAAAGGAGTAAAACATGCAAAGCGCAATGGAATTATTGGCATTGGCAGACGATATCAGCGTAATAAGAGCGTTTGAATATCTCGACACAACGCTAAGGAAAGAAATGGAAGTTGCCTCGCCCGGAAAACTAGAGGACGTAATACAGAAGACAAGTGACGCTGTTGAAAGTTTTGGCTTGTTGGTAGGAATGTTGAGCGAACATCAGGGCCATAAACTTACTGATGAACAATCAGTGCTCAATGCAAGGCAAATCTTAGTCGATATCGTCTTAAAGCACGATGGCGAAGATATCGTAAAATTTGCGCTTGAGAACTGGACTGACGATAAACAATCAGTGGGAAAAATTCTCAGTGTTGGTTGTGTGGGTGCGGTTTGGATTATATTAGCGACGACTAAGGTGTCGGTGAAAAATAGCGAAATTGAAATAGAAAAGTTGCCATTGATGCCCGAAAAAATGGAATTCGAATCTAAAAAAATAAAAACCAGATTAAGTGTCGAAATATCTGGAGAGGTACATCAGTGTGAAGCGCCACAAGATGATAATCAACGTGACGTTTAAGTCTTACGCTTCAACTTGACTATTATACTCAATGCGTAATAATAACCATTATTACGCATAAAAAAGTTCAACCTTCAACCCTGTTTATGAAGTATCATCCAATCACCGATACAATCAATCTGCTGCAGTCGCAAAGAGCGTTGCTTCGCACTTCAGAGTTTGAGTTTGCCTATCCCTCGCTTTGTGTATTCCTAAAACAAGTAAGCGAAAAAGGTTTTGATGCAAAAAAAGACTTGTCGCATCTGCTCGATTTCCTTGTTACGACGCTAAGCAGTTCAAAAGGAACGCAGACGCGGTTTAGAAATGAAGTTGAGAGATTTGTTTTGTTCTGTTGGAATGAGCGGGATAAACCCGTTCTCGATACAAACGCTGAAGACATAAAGCTTTACATTGATTGGATTTGGGATCCTCCTAAAACATTAATCTCTGATACGACAATTGCTAGTCGATTCAAAAGCAAGAAAAGATCTGATGTGCGTTTAGTTAACGAGGCTTGGCGGCCTTTTGTTTTGCGAAAACCCAAGGCTAATCGAAAAGTCGAAAGCCTGATAAATCCAGACACAAAATTAAAATCTAAACATGCTTATCGACTAAATCAGTCCTCGCTTCAAAATTCCTATGCATCGCTAAATGTCTTCTTCAATGCCTTGCTTGATAGTGATATGGTCACGCGTAACCCAATACCGAAAGCTAAGAAGACCTGTAAGTATCTGATTAAAGGCAAGAGCTATCAGCCTCCACATACGATTGAAGATGATACGTGGGATTTGTTTATTTCTTGCTTAACAAGAGCGGCCGATGAAAACAGCAAATACGAAGTCCATAGATTCGTTGTGCTTACTCTAAAGGTACTCTTTCTCAGAATCTCAGAGCTTTCTCATCGAGATTACTTTACGCCATTGTTCAATCATTTTCGTCAGGACGCTAGTGGTGAAGGTTGGGTTTTGAAAGTCATTGGTAAAGGAAAAAAAGAACGCATGGTGACAGTCCCTGATTCTTACATCGATAATGTGTTAACACGCTACAGGGAATCGTTAGGGTTGAGCCCCCTACCCCGAATTGATGAAGATATCCCCCTCATTCCCTCGCCCAAGACAGGCAAAGCTCTCTATCAAGATAGCATTAATAGGTTTGTTGAGGAATCTTTTGATTTAGTCATTTCTGAACTGGTAAGGCAAGACAAAAAACAACAGGCTATGGCTATTGCGGGCGCTTCATCTCACTGGCTTAGACATACCGGAGCTACTCAAGCTCTAGAAGAATTAAACGAGACAATGTTGGCTGAGGAACTTGGCCATGCGAGTGTTAAGACAACTGTTGAGGTTTATGTTGCGCCTGCTCATAGAGACAGAATTCTAAAAGGTTCTGCTAGAAAACTATAATTTAAAACAACAAAGTAAACCAAGTAAGGTCAATTGATACGAATTGACCCTATTTGAAGTATTTTGAGCTAGAACAACTTGCGTAATTGTGCTTACAACCAGAGAATTTTATCGTCCATGGACATAACAGGTTTGGTGCTTTTTGACGAGTTTGGATCCAAAGGAGACTTCTCTTTCGCGAAGGGTATCAAGTTCAAACTCGACATCTTCGATTTTAGCCTGTTTACTACTTTTGCCGTTGCGATTGTTAGTCGAGGTAGACTGTTGGTGTTTCCTGTAACCAAGATGTTCATTGATTTCAGCGGTCAGTGCAGCTCCAACGGTGACATTCTTCAATATTTGGCTTAGCTCGTTCCATTCCTCAGGGGTTTTTCCCAACTATGAAACCATCTGTATTTGTCGCAATAAATAGACTATTTGCCATAAAAAACTTCCACTATTAATTATAATGCGGTTTTACGCTTAAAAAAATCAATCAATATTAATAGGGAGCCTTGCAATGACCTCTACTTCCAGTTTGGCATCTGGCATAAACAGCCTATCTACTTGAACCCAACTGGAAGCAGGATAATCACCTTTGTAAAAAGATTTACGCACATTGTTTAAGCTTGCCATAGTATCGATATCAGTTGTAAATAGAGTTTCTTTCACGATATCTTGTGTTGAAGCGCCAAACGCCACCAAACTTTCCTCAATCGTTTCATATAGTCGTTTAACTCCTTCTTCACTCAAATCATTAGTAGGTACACCAGACACATATAATGTGTCACCAAATTTTACCACCTGCGCATAGCCCGCAGCTTCACTTTGTTTGGTGGGGCTGTCGAAGTGCCATTTTTCTTTCGAGCTTCCTTCTATTTTAGCAGTGTCTGCAGTCGAGCGGCCTATAATTAAAAATATCACTAGTGCCGCAATGCAAGACTGTCGATTGATTGTTGATATCACACTCTTACTCCACCCAAACTCGTAAATCCATCGTTCAACGTAGCTAACAATGCAATATAAACATATAGATATTCGACGGAATCGTAAGTTGGCGCGGCAAAAAGCATTAAGAAAGTAAAAGTGTAAGGCACAAACTGGGAAAATGAAATTCGTAAATTTCACGAGGGTACCCAATATCAAAGGTCCTTTTTAATAAATTGAATTTGTTACCAAGCTTTTGACTAAGAGTTTAAGTGGAAACAAGCAGCTGACCGAAACACAACATTATTTACTTTGTTTGGTAAGATCCTAGTAATCTAGACATCTTTAAGTTGCTGATAATACTGTCTTTCATATTTGACCGGAGACCTCACCCATTTGTACCGTGGTTTCTTCTTGGATTGTTGAAGCCTTCGATGTAATCGAAGATATCTTCACTGTTATGTGCTCCAATGAACGCTTATTAGTAGTTGTCTCTGAATCAATCAGACCAATGAGATTTATTGACCAATAAGCGACCGGGCAGAACTATGGAGTTCTACCTTTATGGTTCGAAAAATAGACTTTAATCTGGTTGAATGACAAAGTTTTGCGGCTAGATGTTAGTACCAAGAGCTTATATAGGTGGATGAAAGTCTTTTCTAAGCCAACTGAACAGCGTCAAGCCGAACAGGATTTACAGGCTGAAGTGGCTCGCCTTTTTCGCCATGGAAATGAACGGCAGCAGCAAGTCGCGCTGAAGCTGAAAAAGGCAGGGTATAAGGTTAAGCATATTTGCCGGTGCTTACCGAAAACGTCGGCATACAAGCAATGATCGAGTATCACCGACTGAATTTGACAAACAATATTTTCAGAATCTGAAAATTGTCTAGGAAATTCAGGCCTTGCCAGGATTACAGGTGAAATATTGCCCTGGCAGAGCAGAGCTCGGTGTTACAAAGCACCGCTCACATTTAACATTTCACAGAGAAAAAATAACCTAGTAAGTTATTGACAAGACCGCGTCAGGAACGATAATTTAATCGTACTACTTAATGTGTAAATTCAAATAGATTTTTAGTGAAAAGCTATGGATACAATCTTACTAAAAGGAAAGTTACATATGGCTAGTGTTACGCAGTCTGAACTTCATTACGATGGTTCATGTGCCATCGATAGTGAACTGGTAGAACTAGCTGGTTTAAAAGAATTTGAAAAAATCGACATCTACAACGTTAATAATGGCGAAAGATTTAGTACCTACGTTATCTTAGCAGAGAAAGGTTCAAGAACTATATCAATGAATGGAGCTGCGGCGAGGAAGGTGCAAGTTGGGGATAAAGTAATTATTGCGGCTTATGCAACCTACAATAGTGAAGAAGCCTGCAAACACAACCCTAGGTTAGTATATCTGTGCGAAAACAATTCAATTTCAAGCACAAGCAATATTATATAAACTCAAACATTTCTCCATCATGAAAAAGTGAATAACAGGAGTAAATGTTTTATTTTCACTGTAGAATGTCAACGTGGTGTCCACGGCATCTTTTGCTTGCCGAAGCATCAATAAGGGAATTAGAGTTAGAAAAAACGACATATTGCGTTACACTCCCTATCACTATGAATACGCGATAGCAACCAACTCTATAAAGCTGTATGAGAGCAATAAGATGTGTCGGTAGGGTATTATATGGCGACGAAAACGAGCACGTCAGTGTCTTAAAGTCTATTTGCGATTACTGGGGGGATTTCATTGTTATAAACAATAGCTGTGTGATTCATAGGACATCATTTGTACTAGTGTGATTACCAAGGGAACTTGACGGTCTAACTACCAAGCGATTTTGACGTAATCTGTACTAGCTCAGACTTGATCTGATGTGATGGACGCTCAATAAAGTAGGCGATTAGGCATAATAAAAATGCCTTTTCTCATCATCGGAGTAACCACCATGTCTAAAACAATTCTAGGTATTGATCTTGCCAAAAATGTCTTTCAACTTTGCTTGTTAAGGGGCAACAGCGTTGTCTATAACAAGAAAGTTAGTCGCCGAAAACTACTTGATTCAGTGAGGCAGTTAGAACCAAAAGTAGATATAGCAATGGAAGCGTGCAGTACAGCTCACTACTGGGGAAGACAGTTTAAAGAAATGGGGCATAATGTTCTGCTTGTTCCTCCGCAGCATGTAAAAGCGTTCGTGAAAAACAATAAGAACGATGCCAATGATGCTTTGGCTATCTGTGAAGCTGCATGTCGGCCAAATATACATTTCGTGCCAGTTAAAAATACTGAACAACAAGATCTATGCATACTTCATAATATTCGCCAATCAACTGTTGAACAAAGAGTAGCTTTGTCCAACCAAATACGCGGTTTAGCTTCTGAATATGGAGTGACTTTCGGCCAACGAAAATATGCCTTTAGGCAACAGTTACCACAAGCGTTAGAAGATGCGAGCAATGGACTAACAATCATTGCAAGACAAACATTAAATAAGTTGTATGAACAATGGTTAGACGCCTTGGAAAGAGAAGTTGAGATAGAGCAATCTATTGTTGCGATTTCAGCAAAATCGCCAGCATATGAACTGTTAAAATCTGTTCCTGGAATAGGCCCAATATTAGCTTCTGCTTTTATTGCAAATATCGGAAACGGAAGACAATTTAAAAATGGCAGACAACTTTCTGCGTGGATAGGCCTTGTCCCTCGCCAAGCAAGCAGTGGAGGCAAAACTCAACTAGGGGGAATAACCAAAAATGGAAATCGCTACCTAAGGAGCATACTCATCCATGGAGCCCGATCAGCACTACAAAGACGAGGGCTTCGAGAAGATCGTCTAGGTGAGTGGATGAAGTCACTTGTAAGTCGGCGTGGCTTTAACAAGGCTTGCGTTGCTTACGCTAATAAGTGCGCCAGAATGTGTTGGTCCATACTCGCCAAAAATGAGTCGTTTAATGTGCAAAAAGCATTTATATAAATCGGAGGCTACCCTTCGTTAACTTGTCAGCGAAACACATGTTGATAGATGAGCTAAAAGGTTATCCGACCTTGCGAAAACCTGAAATTGTCAAGGATAGAAATCCGTTGATCTGAATAGGAAGCAAGGTTCGGACTTCATCACGGCGCGGCTATTAGAGCCAAGTAAAGACGCCGAATATATGACCGTGAACCACTTTAGCGAATCAAACTAAACTATTGAAACTAGAGGAGCGTCCATATATGACAGTTACCCGTTTTTTCAAATGCCGCTGTCAGATTAGATTTGAGCCAAGTTCTTTTCAGCTAATACACATCATTTCACTTTTCGAAGTTGAAGATCACGCTGATAGTTTGATGGCTGAATGCGCTCATTTTCAGTTTTGTAATTAGCGTGAACGTCTTCCCAAAGTGGTGTTTGTTCAAGGCGTTCACATACAATTAAACACGTCTAATACGCGATATCTAGAGCAATCATCAATAGCAGTGTATTGGTTAAATCCCTGGTGCGATTTTACATGTGTCCATCTGTATACGATCGCCAGGAATAGGTCTTTGGTATCGAATAAAGTCTTTTTTCTTCCGCTGAAATACTATTGGCTTAACTTCATTATTGGTCAGCACTTTATGAATTGAGGCAAGCGATAACTGAAAATTATGCTCGCGAAGAAGTTCATTTTGAATTCTTCTAGCACCAAGCTTTCTTTCTTTTCTTAGATCAAGAATCCATTCCTCAATCTGGGTATTGATTTTGGTGTTTGGAGAGCTGTGAGGATGCCTAAAAACCTCCTGTAGGCCCTCTAACGATTTAACCACTTGAGATATACCGCATCTACGGCAGACAAGACCTGCATTTTTCATTTCTTGGTAAAGCTCAACCCACTTTAACCGCTGTTTAACTTCTTTGTTCATAGAGTCGAAGTATATTGAAACGATCTCTATGAATCACACAATTAAGCAACTGCGCTTTATGTCCAATTCTACGGAATGAGTGACATGTGTTGGTCCCCTTTTTAAAAAACACAATCTACAAAACAATTGTAGTCACGCCATTAGAAGTAAAGTCATAAAAACAGGTATATTCTAGGGGCAAATTGTTGGGCGAGGCGATGTTATTACTCAGTAATAAAGTGAGTGATTTGCGCTCGGCATTAAACCGGATAACACGGGCTTCCTCAAATCCAAAATATGAATCTACTGCCGGAAACACGGCTTTGAAAAGGCTTTCTTTAGCTGAGAAGATCAACGTTGCGACTCTGTTTTTGCCCTCTATGTGTGAAGCCAGAATCCGCTCCTCCTGACGCTCGTATATGTGGGGGCCAATCTTTAACATATCGTCACAGGTCAAAATGACCTCAGTGTCTATGCCGATCACGCGCCCAGGCTCATCATCAGTGATTGTACAAAGTGCGGTTTCATTACTGTGCGTTATGGACCCGACAACGCCAATAGGCCAGATCGGTTGCCGGTGTTTTCCAATTGGCACTTCGCATTGAGGAGAAACTTGTGGAAATCGTTGTAAGCAAGCTTTGGCGCAGAATCTGCCAGCCAGAAACTCTGCTTGTCGCTTTGGCACAGCGTTCGACAGTGAAGAGTGGAAGGGGATTGCCAAATCCTCGAAGGCCGACAAGGCGTATCGAGTAACATCAAACTGCAATTTGACGATAATTGTCTTTCTAAGAGTATCTTCCCATTGTTCTACGTTGTTTATGAAATCATGTGGTGCGCTTCCTCTCTTAATAAGCTTGAACCCCTCTATCATCAGGAAAGCTCTGTAATAGGCTGGGATTCTTTTATCAGGGAACGTCCAATTTTTAGCACGGACTGAATGACTGTTTCACGATGCTCATTGATAAAAAAGTGCCCACCTGGAATCTCTTCAAAAGTAATAGAATTTCTCGAAAGCGCGCGCCAAGCTTGAATTGCGTCTTGCTCAATACCCCTGTCTTCTGCACCGTGAAAAACGGTGATCGGACACAGCAAACCTACGTTATCCGAGCGATAATTCTCTGCAATACCAAAATCCGCTCTTAGTAATGGGAGTAAAATCTTCATAAGGTCTTGGTTTTCAATAACCTCTTTCGGTGTGCCATTAAACCCGTCTATTGCTTTAATGAAGTCTTCATCAGACTTGTCTGAAATGCGATCTACTGTTTTTAACAAGTGCGGAGACGGACTTGCTGACGCAATGTAATGCAGAGGGAGCCTTTCTCGAGCCTTTTCCAACTGACGAATAAGTTCGTATCCTATGCGGGCGCCCAGGCTGTGTCCAAAAATCATGTAAGGTGAGCGAGTGAAATATTCAGACTCTTCAAGAAGTTCTCCGACTAAATCGTTCATATTTGTGAACGGCGGCTCTTGTATCCGAGCACCTCTTCCTGGCGATTGGACCAAAACAAGTTCTATTTCAGTTTTGAAATGGTCTTTCCAAGGTAAATAAGTGTTGATTGATCCACCTGCGAAAGGAAAACAAAATAGTCTCAACTTGGGTTCTTTAATGATTATGGGAGTAACAAATAGGCTGTTTATTTTCATCATGTTGGAGCTTGTCTGATCTAGTCACGCAGTTGTCATATGTGACTTGTTTAAAATGGTTTTTAGTTTACCGGACTCAATCCCGTTTTCACAGAGGAAGATGAACGTCGGCCAGGTTCGGCTACCTTGATACATCACAAGCAAGGGTTCGTAAGCATATTGACCTTGCATTGGCGATTGCTGAAGCCTCGTTTCGGCCAAACGTGCGCTTTATCTCGGTTAAACCTGTCGAGTAGCAAGATGTTCAATCCCTATAACATCTCCCTAGGAGAGGGCTAATCCTTAAATATCTAATACTTCTCAGTATTAAACATACTGTATTTAGATCGAAAAGCCCAACAATGCCCTAAGCCAATGAAAATAGACGCTCCAGTGCCGCTGTATCCAATTTATGCTGAGCTACGTGAATTTGAACTCACTGACTACCCACAACTGCAATCTTATTTAAATGCTGGTCCGGATTGGCGTCAGCAACACTTGACTTGGGGAGCTAAATTTCTCAAGTATATTGGTCGCAACAAATCTGAACACACATATACGCGATTTAGAAACGATGTTGAGCGATTTTTACTGTGGGGGTGTTTAATGTTAAGCAAACCGTTATCGATGAATATCGCAAAGCGGACATTCTTGAATACATAGACTTTTGTGTAAAACCGCCCGTCAGCTGGATCAGTGATTCATTGCACGGCAGATTTGTATTGAGCAACGGCTATTTCGTTAGCAGCAAGAATTGGCGTCCATATCGTGTGATGGCCAGTAAAGTGAATAAGAGTCACACACCAGATAAAAAGAAATACAATCTATCTCAGCAAACAATCGAATCAATTTTTGTCGCGTTAAGTTCGTTTTATCGCTATTTGATGGATGAAGAGATTTGTTTCGGCAGCCCAATAACGTTAGCCAGGCGCGACTGCAAACACTTAATCAAAGATAAACAAGTCAAACAGATCAATCGTCTAACCAATGAACAATGGCAATTTGCCATGGAGGCGGCATTATCACTTGCGGAAGAAGATCCCATTTATGAGCGACATCTATTTATCTTGGCCGCTATGAAAACCCTGTTTCTAAGGGTCTCTGAGCTTTCTGAAAGACCTTCCTGGACACCGATTATGGGACATTTTTGGTCTGATGAGGACCAAAATTGGTGGTTTAAGGCCTACGGTAAAGGGAAAAAGATACGCGATATTACGGTGCCGCCTGACTTTTTAAATTATTTAAAGCGATATCGAGAATGGCGAGGCTTGTCTCCCCTGCCTTACTCTAGTGAGCAGAATGTACTGGTCGAAAAGTTACGCGGTCGTGGCGGGCTCACCAGTCGTCAAATCACCCGCTTGGTACAAGAGGTATTTGACCATGCCTTTGATTTAATGACCAAGTCAAAATGTCCTGATGCGGCACAAAAGTTAAAAGAGGCTTTAACCCACTATCTACGCCATACCGGTGCTAGTATGGAAATTGAACGAGACCGACCGCTCAAAGACTTGTCTGAAGATTTAGGTCATGCAAGCAGCGCAACAACAGATACCGTCTATGTACAAGTCGAACGCAAAAAACGAGCTGAGAGTGGCAGAAAACGAAGTGTCGATTAGATGCAAAACATCTGAAAAAGTGCTTAACAGGGGCAGCACCTGTTAACGAACTTTCATTGCATGATAGTAAAAATTATCCCCATCATCTACATAAGTATCAACCAAGGTCAATCCGGCTGAGCTGAGCAGTTGGATGTAGGTGTCCTCTCCAAGTGAACGAGATGTCCGCCCTGTCGTCAGGTCAACCCATTCACAGACTTGATTAGGAGCTGAAAACAGAAGATGTCCTTTCGGTTCCAGTGAAGAAGATATTCTATGAATTAATTGCCGCTGTATGTCGTTTGGCAATAAGAATATCAATCCTATCGCAACAATGCCTTTAAACTTTCTATCAAAATAGGTCGAGGATTCTACTGGCTCACAGATTGCTTTCATGTCAGTAAATTGCCGATTAAATGCTGCAACCATGGTAGGAGAAGCATCAATGCCAAAGACCCTGAACCCCTCTTCAATTAATGCGGAGGCAATAGGTACACCGATACCACAGCCCAGATCAAGAATCGATGTTTCCTGTGGCAAGTTATAGGACCAGGCCCGAACCACGTCAACACCAATAACGGATTGTTCGCGTATGGCGATAAAATCTTCGGCATACGTTTCCCAATCTTCAGATACATCCCCCTTGATAGGAGTGTTAGTCGACATTTATTGCTCTCTTTTTACTAGCGTATGAGGATTTTGGCCTAGCCTAGCAGATTAACAATCACGTGTCGCCTAGCAGATTAACAATCACGTGTCGACTTTTTTGCTGTCGCTAGACCTCGCCCTTAACAAACATTGTTTTAAAACATCGGCGACGTCAGAAACAAAAGGCTCGAACACTAGCTCATGATGTTTTCCTGGTATTTCGAATACCTCTACCCCACCTTCGACAAATTTGTCCCAACCAAGCGTTTTATCCTGGCCGTCTGTAGCTGATTTAGTTCTGACTAAGGTGACGCTGTGTGGATAAGGCTGTGTTGAGTAATTTTGTACAGACCGAATGTTGGCCAGGTAGACTTGTAAATAGTATCTAACTTGTGTTTTGTCCACTTCTGGAGGTAACAATCCGAGCGTCTTTGCATGGCTGAGAAAATAATCCAACCTTTGCTGTGACGTCATATCATCGAGAGAGGTGTCATCGAAATCCAAGGCCCCGTCGAAATACTGCTTCATGACAGAGAGCTCATCGGATACCTGATCAGGCGTGTAATAGTCTGAAGGACGATTATCAAGCAGAACGAGCATCGCTATCTGCTGGTTTTGTAACGCCAGTTGTCGTGCCATCTCATATGCGACAATCGCTCCCATTGACCATCCACCAAGAAAATAAGGTCCAGAGGGCTGGACACGGGTAATGGCTTCTATGTAGCGGCTTGCCATATCTTCTAACTTCTCGGGTGCTTGGCAATTAACACCAGAAACATTTGATTGCAGGCCGTAAAAAGGTTGTTCTTCTCCTAACAGGTCAGCTAACGCTGAATAACACAGCACATTGCCACCTGCCGGATGTACAAAAAACAGAGGAGTATTGTTCCCCTTAGGCTGGATGGGAACTATTGGCTGATAAGATCGTTCGCAAGACCGCTCCAGACGTTTGGCCAACTTTTCAACTGTGCTGTCTACAAACAAGCTAGCCAACGGAAGTGAATGATTAAAGGCTTTGCTAATGTGCGCCATTAAGCGAGCAGCCAATAAGGAGTGACCACCGAGTTCAAAGAAATCGTCATGAATGCCGATAGGCGTTACTTGTAGCAGTTGCTCCCACAACTCACACAAATTCCGTTCAGTCTCTGTGCGCGGGGCTAGATAAGGATCACGCAATTCTGGTCTCTCAGGTCCGGGCAAGGGCAACGCCTGCTGGTCGATTTTGCCATTCGGTAGGAGCGGAAAAGCCTCCAAGCATATGTAAAATGAGGGGTGCATATGTTTGGGAAGCTCTCGTCTTATCTTTGCTCTGAGACTTGAAACAGGTATAGGTGATGTCCCAGGTTCTTGAACTGTGTAGGCCACCAATCTTTGATCATTGTCTGTCGTCATTATTCTCACCAGACATTCTCTTATCCCAGGATGCTTACAAATGACCGACTGGATTTCGCCCAGCTCAATACGCACCCCACCGAGTTTTACCTGTTGATCGATACGACCGACGATATCAAGTAAACCATCCACTCTGTACTTACCAAAGTCTCCCGTATAATAGCACCTGTTGCTGGGGTCATCGTTAAGGTGTCTAAATCCATCTTGTTTTTTATTGCCCTCTTCAACAGCGACATTAATGTATCCGAGACTTTGATACGGTGTGCGAATAACGATTTCCCCCAGTTCACCTATACCGCATATTTGACCATGCTCGTTTAAAACTAACCCTTGTGTTTGGGGGAGTGCTCGTCCAACTGGTTGGACGCCTGGGGTAGCTGGGTAAGGGACGTGGTAGCAAAATTTCGCTAGGGTGGTTTCTGTCGGACCATAAAGGTTGGCAAGCTCACCACTTTGTGGGAAACAGTTACGCCATTGATTCACCAAATGGTCCGTCAATGGCTCGCCTGCAAATAACAACCAGCGCAAACGTTTTAGTTTAATCGAAGGCGTGACATTGATCAGACTGGCCTGGGCAATCGCTGGGACAATATGGGCAATGGAAATAGATTCGGATTCGAGCCAAGCTAATATTTCACTGGTTTCAAATTTGCTTTGGTCTGGTGGTAAACAGAGTCTTGCTCCACTGCTAAGAGGCAAAAATATATCGCGCATCGCTACGTCAAAAGAAGGTCTGGATAACTGTGCAACGTTATCGACCTGGCTAACCTCAAATTTTTCTCGCTGCCAGGAAATGAAATGAGACAATCCTTTATGGTTACACAGAACACCTTTTGGCGTGCCCGTTGAGCCTGAAGTAAAACAAATGTAGGCAGGATCATCCTGCTCTGAACAAAATTCACTGGGCTGAATTTGCTCAACAGAATCTGACAACAGTCTGTTCACATCTTCAGCATTTGCACTGATGCGGATCACGGGCAAACCAAAAAAGTCTGCTCCATCTGGGCCCTCATCTTCGTCTTGAATTATCTGCACAACATAACGTGCTTTTCCTTCAGTTAGCAGCTGTTTGCATCTATATTCGGGGTAAGTATGATCGATCTGGAGCAGAACACCTCTACTTTGTAAGATAGCAATAATAGATGAAATTAGTCCAAAACTGCGTGGGCCTATTAACGCCACTGTGTCTCCAGGTTGAAATTTACAGGCAATCAACCGATCAGAGATAGTATTCGCAAGGTACTGCAGTTGCCGATAGGTTAGGTGACGCCCAGTTTGGCTGACTGCTACATTGTCAGGAGTGCGCGTTACCCAGCGCCTAAAACTTTCGGTTACCGGCTCATAGAACAGCGTGGGCAATTTTTGTCGAACATCTGGTAGCATGTTTACCGTTTCAGGTGTAGACAAAGAATACCTAGTAATGACGTTATTAGGGTTGAGGGCGATTTGCTCAAGCAAATAGACCAATTGCTGAAGCATAATGTGCATTCGCTCCGGGTTGAACAGCGCACGTTGGTAGACCAGAGAAAGCTTGATGTCTCCCCTAGCCTCATCCGCGTAAAGTGTGATGGCATGTTTAGCTTGAACGCCACCCAGTTCAACAAAGCTTGGTACAATTCCGCCAAATTCGGCAGTGGCGCGAGGCATGTTGCCAAAGTTAAACATGATCTCAAACAAGGGAGTCTTACCAGGGTGCCGCTCAGGGTTTAAATCCTCAACGAGTTTTTCGAAAGGGATAGCCTGGTTCGCCATTGCGCCAAGTGATACCTCTTTAACCCGTTCCAACGCCTCAATGAAGGTAGGATGTTCACAGAGTTTTGTTCTCAATACCAACGTATTAACAAATAAGCCGATGAGAGATTCTGTTTCAGCCCTTTGTCTTCCTGACACTACGGTTCCTAATACGATATCTTCCTGACCCGTGTACCTGTAGAGCAAAATTTTGAATGCAGTCAACAGGACCATGAACATGGTCGCCTCTTGGTGGCGGCCGATTGTCGTTAATGCACCGACGAGTGTTGAATTGAGGGTTAGTTCATATTTACCACCTCTGTAGTCAATTGATGATGGTCGAGGATAATCAGTCGCCAGTTCTAATCTGGGAAGCGGACTCACGAGATGCTTACGCCAATAGTCAATTTCACGTTGGCTGCTCTTCGTTTTCATCCACGACTGCTGCCATCTCGCATAATCAGTGTATTGAATAGGTAAAGGTGGCAAAGAAATCGTTTTTCCAACAAGTTCAGCTTGATAAAAAGTGACAAGCTCATTAGCTAGAATACCTGTTGACCATCCATCGGTGATAATGTGGTGGAGGTTAATCAACAGGATATTTTTATCGTCAGCCAAGCGCAGTACTGTGACTCTGCACAGTGGCCCTTTTTCAAGGTCAAATGGACACTTAATTTCATCTTGTATAATTTTAGTCTTAAGCTTTTCCTGTTTATCTAAAGGAGAGTTACGTAAATCATGTATGACTGGCACTATTTTCATCGACGAATGCAAGAACTGCTGCAACTCACCACCACTGTCGGATAAGGTTGTTCGCAAAACGCCGTGCCTTTCCACTACCTTTCCAAGACCCTGTTGAAATGCTGCGAGGTCAAATTTTCCTGTCAGCTGCATGGCAACAGGCATAATGTATCCAATGGAGCCTGGCTCCATGCGATCAAGAAACCAAAGTCGTCGTTGACTGAAAGAAACGCAAAATGGTTGTATTCTTTGCTGCTTTTCTCTCAGCAGGCGTAATAGCATTGTTCTTTTTTGTTCTGGCGACAGGGCGTCGAGATCTTGTCCGCTCACTTCTCCTGCTCCTGATCTTTTGACAACATATCATCAAGTAAGGCGTGAACTTCTTCATCTGATAATTTATCGACCTCAGACTGCGGGTATACTTCTTGGATTTGAGCAGCGAGAATAGCATCATCTTCGGTGGCCAATTCAAACCTATTGCTAAAAATAGCATTGGCAAAGTCCTCAAACCTGGGTGATTCGAATAGGACACGCACTGGCACCTCTAGACCGAAAACATTGCGAATTCTTGACATCAGCCTAGTCGCAATCAAAGAATGGCCGCCTAAGTCAAAGAAGTGATCATGCAACCCTACACGTTTGACGTCTAATACTTGGCCCCACATGTCAGCGAGTGTCGCCTCCTCTTCAGTCCTTGAGGCGATATAAGGTTGGTTAGTGGCATTTTTCATCGAGCTCAATAATGATTGTTGAGGACTAACGACTTTTCTGCCGCAAAACTGCAAATTTCCATCTGACAGATAGCGAGCTTGATCTCCACTTCGATATAACCGTGTACCTGTTTCTCCAAAGGGATTGGGAATGAAGCGCTCAGCAGTCAAAGCCGGGCGACCCAGGTAGCCCCGCGATACTCCCTTACCCGCAATGTACAACTCCCCTATCACGCCAATCGGCACCGGTTCCATACGTTCGTCAAGGACATACACCTTCGTGTTATCGATTGGGCGACCAATTGGGATGGGGTGATTGCGATGGTCTTCACTGGAAGCTAGCTCATATGTTGTGCATCCTACCGTCGTTTCGCTAGGGCCATATTCGTTGATAAGACGAAAAGGCTCAGAATGTTGCTGCCAATATTCAATCTGTTTGAAATCCAAGGTTTTGCCGCGGACTACCAATAGTTTAGGGGCAACATCTTGATAACTCGCGCCTGAAACATGCTGTAAATGTGACAAGTGAGCTGAAGTCAATTTGACCATGGAGAAATCGCTACCTGCTGCCAACTCGCCAGTTAGCCCAGATACAACAGTTGCATCATCTTCAGTTACCGCTCCAGGCAATAAGACAACTTGCTGTCCAAGAGTAAGCGGGAGCCACATGCTGGTAATTGTTGCATCTGATGAGAAAGGAGAAGTGACGGGAGCACCACAACCATTTGTATGACAGTAATTGTCAGTAGCAAAATTCAGATAATTGACCAAGTTTTCGTGACTCAGCAAGGCACCTTCGAAACCGTCGCTCGATTCTGAGTTATATATGACGTAAGCGAGATTATCGCCATCAAGGCTTATCATCCTCAGAGGATCTGCCACATTTCTTGCGATTTGTGGCCAATCTGCGGTGATTTGCACACGTTTACCGGAAAAGTTGGATAGTACGTCTGATAAAACTCCGTCTGCAACTAAGGTTTGTGCGTTTGAATGCTCCAACACGGATCCTAACCAGTTTGACGGAGAGGCAGGATCTAAAGGCAATACTGCTCCCCCAGCTTTGAGGACCCCTAAAATTCCTACGAGCATATGCACAGACCACGGAATGCACATTGCAACCACGCTGTCTGGCCTCACGCCAAGCTCAGTGAGGTAATGTGCAAATCGATTTGAACGCAAATCCAAGTCCTTGTAGGTTAATAACTCTGACCCATGCACTACGGCAAGGGCATCTGGCGTTTTGCTGGCTTGTTGTGTGAACAACTCATGCAACAAACACTTAGACGCGTGCTCACGATCCGTATTATTCCAGTCTACCAATATCTGATGGTACTGCTGCTGACTCATCAGCGGCAACCTTGTTAAGGTTGTCTTGGAATTTTTACCAACAGCTTCCAATACCCTCTTATAAGCATCAATTAAACGCTCAATCGTACCGGCTTCAAATAGATCGGTTGCATAGTCAACGCGCGCCCATAATGTGTCTTCGGTTTCAAACACGTCAAGTGACAAGTCAAATTTAGAACTCGCATATTCACCTTCGATAGGTGACAGGGAAAGTCCAGGCAATTTCAGCTCACTTGCAGGCTGATTTTGTAAGGTGAACATCACCTGAAATAGTGGTTGACGAGAGAGATCTCGATGTGGCTGCAGCTCGGCTACCAGTTTTTCAAACGGAAGATCCTGATGAGCATAAGCATCCAATGTCGTTTCCCTCACTTGGCTTAGTAAGGTTTCGAAACTCGGATCACCTGACAAGTCTGTACGCATGACCAATGTATTAGTGAAAAAGCCAATCATTGCTTCTGTCTCTTGGTGAGTTCGACCTGCAATCGGAGAACCTACCACCACATCATTTTGACCACTCCAACGACCTAAAACGACTTGAAACGCAGCTAGCAGCAGCATATACATAGTGACGTCTTCACGACGGCTTAATTCTCTTAACAGCGTCAAACTTTCCATTTCTATAGCAAATGTTCGACTTGCCCCGTGAAAACTGGGTACGTTCGGCCGCGGCTTATCTGTCGGTATTTCCAATGCATGAGGCATTCCTGACAGTTGTTTTCGCCAATACAACATCAGTTGCTCCAACACATCGCCCTGCAAATATGCCCGTTGCCAAAGCGCAAAATCGGCATATTGAATGGATAATTCTGCTAGAGGCGACTCAATGCCGCTAATGAAGGCTTGATAAAGGTCCCTGACCTCCCTAATGAAAACGTCAATAGACCAGCCATCACTAATGATGTGATGCATGGTAATTAACACAACGTGGGTATCAGCTGATAACTGAACAAGGCGCACTCTGCATAATTGCTCTTTGATGAGAACAAAGGGACGAGAAGATTCAGTGAGTAATATTTTCGACAAAACCGTGTATTGTCGATTCGCTGAAACTGTCCTGAGGTCTTCATATTCAACCTTTTGCGGAACAACGGCTTGAATCATCTGAACTGGCTCACCATCAACCTCTCCAAACCTGGTTCTAAGCACCTCATGACGACGAAATATTTCAGTAATGGTTGAGTCTAGTGCAGCACGATCCAATTTGCCCTGGACACGAACAGCGATGGGCATATTGTAAGCACTGCTGCCCTGTTCTAAACGATCAAGAAACCAAAGTCGCTCTTGGGAAAATGACAATGGCAGTTTGGTTTGTCCAGGTTTTCTCGCCAATAATGGTTGTCGTTTGTATCGTGTACTCTGCTCGCATAAATGCTCAATCTGCTCGGCGAGCTGGATGATTATTGGAGCTTCGAATATGAGGCGAAGGGAAATATCGAGATCAAATGTATCGCGAATCTTTGACACAACTTGAGTTGCCAGTAGCGAATGCCCCCCAAGATCAAAGAAGTTGTCATTTATGCCAATAGGATCTTTGTTCAAAACCTCACTGTATATTGCCGCCAGAGTTCTTTCCACTTCTGAGCGAGGTTCCACATAGCAGTGCTCCCGAAGGTTATTTTGTTTCATATTTTTCAGAGCATTACGGTCGAGTTTGCCATTTGGCGTTAGTGGAAATTGTTTGATCATAAAAAACGCTGAGGGAACCATATATTCGGGAAGGCTCTCGACCAGATGCGCCTTGAATAGTTTTGTTAGTTGTTCCGGCGTTGTTGGGGAAAGTGGACAATTTGCATAGATAGATAAGTCAATCTGCCTGGGCTCTATATAACTTTCTTGTGTCGCACAGACTGCCTGTCTACCGATGCAAACATCATAGTTACCTTGTTCATTCCCTGTCGCCCAACTGACTGACACATTCAGGTCATGGTTTTGTCCTATTTGCCACCACTGCTCCGGATCAATGCCTTCAAATGACAATTCACCTAAAGCGTTACGAAGCTCGCCAACAGTGCCATCACGACCGGGAGCTCGTAATATCTCAATGGCAGCTACAGCGTGTTGAACACGCCGATTTAACACATTTTTTAAGCGCATTGCGTGTACCTCACCAGAGTGTATTTGCTCTACTACTTTTTGAGGTGTGAGTTGTGGCTCCCATTCTATGACGTCTGCGTTATATTCAACCGTACTATCTAAATGCAAAATGACATCATAACGATAATGGCTAATTTCATTGTCATATCCACCGCGTTTTGGAAGTACTTCAATTTGTCCTATTCTGGGCCATCGAGTACGCAGCAAAGAAAACAATCTGGCATCAAGTAACAGCTCGCTCTCACGCTCTTGTGCCTCGGCAATCCGTTGACGCAGTTCTCCAAGTGATACATCGTCTGTTGCTCTTGCTAATTCAACGGATGCAAGAAAAGTCTCGAACAGTGTTAAACTGCGTATATCGCCTAGAAAAATGTTACCGCCCTCTTCCATTCTAGGAATTAGTTTGTCGAGTACGCTCAATAGATAGTCGAGATCTGGAAAGTATTGAACCACTGAATTAATTATCGCCGTGTCAAAGCTACCGGGTGCCAAATCGTCCAATTGATGAGCTTGGCGATGCAATAATTCGACGGGCAAAGCTTCATCGATATGCTTGGACATGACATTTTTGATATGCTGTATCGATACCGAAGAAATATCTAATCCCACATAGTGGCGACACCTGTGTGCCAGTGGCAACGTCAGCAGGCCTGTCCCACACCCTATTTCCAATACGTTGGATGGTGACAACGCCAATATCCTGTCTAGAGTATGTGTTACCCATAAGCGCATTTGCTCAGGCGCAATTTGTTTTCCCGTGAAGGAGCTGGTCCAATCGGCAGTATTAAACACTTGTGCAGGCGCAGAATATGGCTGTTCATATGTCTTGTCCCAAATTCGTTGCCACTGCGCAATGTGCTTGGCTTGTATATTTTGCTTGGTAGAGTTATCGATAAGGTCACCGTAATCAGTGGCAGGAGCAACGTAAGCTACAAGTTTGTGCTCATTGGGCGCTGACACTACTTCTGTGACTACTGCTTCTGCTACCGCAGGATGCAGTCTTAAAAGATTTTCTATTTCCCCCGTTTCTATTCGATAGCCCCTAATTTTAACTTGCTGATCTCTTCTGCCCAGATACTCTAAGTCGCCATTACTAGCGTATCTAGCAAGGTCACCTGTACGGTACATTCTTGCACCGACATCACTGCTGAAAGGATCCGGGACAAAACGCTCAGAGGTTAAGGCTTGCTGTCTGAAATAGCCATTCGCCAGTCCGTCGCCTGCTATATAGAGTTCACCTCTAGCCCCGATAGGTACAACATTGAGCCTATCGTCTAACAGGTAGCAGCGAGTATTGGCAATTGGGGTTCCTATTGTCGATAATGCATTGCGCGTGACCGGTGACAAAGTCGACCATATAGTGGTCTCTGTTGGTCCGTAAAGGTTATAGATGTCCGCTCCCCACTCTAGCATCTGCTTTGCCAAATCAGGTGGTAATTTTTCACCACCACAAAGAATCTTAATTGAGGAATTACCTTGCCAACCGCTTGCGATTAACATTCTCCAAGTTGCAGGCGTCGCCTGCATGATAGTGGCTCTGGTGCTTTGTAATCTCTTGGCTAGTTTGAATCCATCCCGTGCTTCTTCATTACTGGCTATTATCGTCATTGCTCCGGTTATCAGAGGCAGATAAATTTCAAGTCCTGCGATATCGAATGACAACGAAGTTACCGCAAGTAACACGTCTTTTTCGTGTATACCCGGATTATCTTGCATGGAAATCAAGAAATTACTCAGAGCTTTATGTGAAATCTGAACCCCTTTTGGCTTGCCGGTTGAACCAGAGGTATAAATAACGTAGGCCGGATCCAGCGCACTGACGTGTTGAGACAAAGGCATTGCCTCTAGTTGGTCAATAGCAGCTTGTTCCTCTGACAACTGCACCACCCTGGTAACGTTGCCGACTTCCTCTGCCCATGCCATGTCTTCGTCTGCTACCAGCAATTCCATTTGCGAGTCTTCTATCATTAACCTCAACCGGGCTTGCGGATAGGTCGGGTCAAGAGGCACGTAAGCCGCCCCTACTTTCATCACGGCCAATAGCGTCTCTACCATTTGTACCGAGCGTGCTACCCCTACCCCTACCAATGCGCCTCGTTTTACCCCCAACTGACTCAGATATCTGGCCAAACGATTTGAGTTATCTTCCAACGCGCGGTAACTACGCTGTTGTTCTGCTGACTTAATCGCTATCCGATCCGGGTTCAGTCGCACTTGTTGGTTAAATAATTCAAGCAGGGTTTGTTCTGGTACCGCAGGTAGTTTGGTGTTGTTCCAATCAACCAGAAGCTTGCTTCTTTCCTCAGTGGAAAGCATATTTAAGCTACCTATGGGCATCTCCGGATTATCGACTATGGCTTCCAGTAATCCTTCGAAGTGCGCCATAAAGCGGCTGATGGTCTCTTCTTTGAAAAGATCTGTATTAAATTCCCATACGTGATGTAACCCCTCTTTCAGAACCATTGCTGATACGGAAAGATCAAACTTTGAAGAGGGAGGTACCAAGTCCACCAGGCTTAGTGTTACCCCAGGGATTTTGAGCGATCCCATGGGGGCATTTTGCAGTGCAAACCAGACTTGAAACAAAGGTGAACGGCTCAAATCACGTTGGGGTTTTAATGCTTCTACAACGCGCTCAAAAGGAACGTCTTGATTATCATAAGCACCTATTGCGGATTCGCGAACACGAGACAAAATATCACTAAAGCTGGCTTCGCTATCAAGCTGTGTACGCAGAACCAGTGTATTGACAAAAAAACCGATTAAACTTTCTAGCTCTTCTCGCTCCCGATTGGCAATCGGTGTGCCAACACAGACATCCAACTGACCTGAATAACGGTAAAGCATGATTTGAAATGCTGCGACCAAAGTCATAAAAACAGTGGCGCCTTGCTCTTGGCTAAGTACTTCAAGGCGATCATATATCTTCCGTGGAAGTATAGAAAACTTGGTTGAACCATTAAACGTTTGTACGGCTGGTCTTGGAAAATCAGTGGGCAGGTCAAGTGTCGCAGGCGCATCAGCCAGTTGCCGTTTCCAATAACTCAACTGTTTTTCAAGTATCTCACCTTCTAACCACTGGCGTTGCCAATAGGCAAAATCGGCATATTGGATGGGCAACTCCGGTAACTGTGAAGTGCTTCCGGTAGAAAATTGTTCATACAAAGCAGCGAATTCACGTACAAAAATGCCGATTGACCAACCATCACTGACGATATGATGAAGGGTTAAAAGCACAATATGGTGATGCTCTGCTAACCTGATCAACAACATTCGGATCAGAGGACCTTGAGCAAGATCAAATGGTTTACTGAACTCAGCCATCGCCACTCTATGCGCTTCTGTCTCCCTGTCATGGTCAGACATCGAGGATAAATCAATGGTAGGGATGATAACCGCAGCATCTTGGTAAACTATCTGAATGGGGTGGCCTTGTTGATTCTCGAATTTTGTCCTCAAACATTCATGCCGACGAACGATTTCGTTGATACTTTTTTGCAATGCAACTGCGTCTAATTCGCCTCGCATACGCACGGCGGCGGGCATGTTATAGAAAGAATTTTGTGGTTCCATTTGATCCAGAAACCATAATCTCTGCTGGGCAAAAGACAGAGGTAACTTATCTCTATCGGGGGCGTGTTGCAAAGCACAATCATGGACTGTTGAAGTGGAGTTTTTAGCATCGGCGATAGCTTGCGACATACCTTTAACGGTAGGGGCTTCAAACAGACTCCGCACAGACAATTCAACGTTGAAAATTTTATTCACTCTGGAAATGACTTGCGTTGCGAGCAACGAATGGCCGCCTACTGCAAAGAAATCATCCTTGATGCCCAGCTGCTTAAGTCCTAACACCTGTTTCCAGGTGCTTATCAATATTTCCTCGGTCGGCGAGTGCTCATCAGCCATAGGCTTATTGTGTACAACGGACTTGCTGTATTCGGGCGCAGGCAACGCATCCCTATCGATTTTTCCGTGCACCGTCAACGGTAACGCGTCAACAAACACAAATGCAGATGGCACCATGTAATTTGGCAGCCGGCTGGAAATTTGCTCTTTTAAATGAGCAAGAAGTTCGTCGTTCAGTTTTAAGCCTACGGGGACATTTGCGTATTGAGACCAATTAACACTGAGCTCTTCATTGGCCCCCCAATCGATGGCAGTCTCAGTACTATTGCGTTTTCGAACAACAACATCGTAACACCCATTTAGGGCTCCCCTTGCCCAGCTTATATCAACCTCAATTTCGTCGGACTCTAACTGCCACCATTGTTCAGGGTCTATTCCTTCTTCAAATACCCTTGTCAAGGTCTCATCTTGGAACTGTTCAACAGTATTGTTTTGCGGAGATTTACACAGCGAATCTGTAATTAATGCTGCTTCAGATACCCGTGAATTTGCAACATCTCGGAAATAAAGACCGCTTTTTTCACCTACCTTGATTTGGTAGAACGCCTCAACGGGATTCACCTCAGGCTGCCAGGCTTGCCATGGCGGTTCAACGCCGACCTGCCCTTGGTCCAAATGTAAGATGACATCGTATCTGAAACAATTCAATTCATTAATATACCCTCCTCGTTTAGGCTTTATTTCGACTCTGGTAATTCTTTCAAAGCGGGTGGTGAGCGCAGTAAAAAGTTTAGGATCCAGAACCAGCTCGCGATCGCGATTCATTGCGGCTTCAATGCGCTCGTTGAGATGATTTAAGGTTAATTCCGGATCCGCATGCTCAAGGGCGATCGACGTATGAAATGCTCGGTTCAAAGATAAACAACGAATATCGCCTAAAAAAATCCGCCCTGCTGTTGCTACTTTTGGAAGGACACTCTCAATGACATACAGAAAGTAATCTAAACTTGGAAAATATTGGATTACAGAGTTTAAAATAACTGTGTCGAACTCCGCCTCCTCGAAATCCTGCAACTGGTGCGCAGCGCGCTGGTGGAGATGAACTCTTTCATGCAAGTCAGTCCTTTGTTGCAATCTATTTTGCACAGATGACAGAGAGAACTCCGAGAAATCAATTCCCGTATAACGAGCGCTATCTGCGGCCAGAGGAAATAGCAACAGCCCCGTACCACAGCCAATTTCAAGTATATCGGAAGGATCAAGAGCGCGTATCCTATCCACGGTTTGATCAACCCAAAGGCGCATTTCTTGTGGGTCAATGGCCTCTCCTGTAACTGAGCTGCTCCAGCCAGCTATATTAAATTCAGGATCTGTCGAAACACCCTCATCTTCGTAATCGATTTCCTCGAATGTCTCCTTCCATTCAGACAATTGTTCACCTTCCAGTGACTCGTCTCTATAATTTCCTTGCTGAACGAGATAGGCAGTTAATCGTTTATCCCCTGGCTGGTCTTCGCGAACCATCACAAATGTTTCACGAATCGCTAGATGTTCGAGCAGTTGTAGTTCAATCTCTTCTATTTCAATTCGAAACCCTCGTATCTTCACTTGATGATCAATTCGGCCCAGAAACTCTATATTTCCATCGGGCTTAAACCGAACCAGATCACCGGTACGATAAAGTCTTTCACCTTTACACTTGGTGAACGGGTGAGGAATAAACTTCTCCGCAGTTAGTCCTGGTTTTCCAAGGTATCCACGCGCTAAACCTACACCACCGATCAGAAGTTCACCTGGCGCGCCTATGGGGAGTGGTTGCTGATAATCGTCAAGCACATACAGCTGTACGTTTGCTATTGGACGACCGATAGGCGGCGCTTCACCGGGGAACTGACTACTCAAGGCACTGCTGGCCCATACAGTAGCTTCGGTGGGTCCATAAGCATTAAATAATCTGTGGTCGCCTGTCCATTTGTCGACCACCGCACTGGAGCAACTATCTCCAGCAGATATCATCAATCTCATATGCGGAAGCTCAACACGGTCCAAGGCAGTCAATACGCTCGGAGTAGTATCGAAAACAGAGATGTCCCTCAGTTGCAAAATGTTTAGTAGTTCAGGGCCTGGTCTGGCATCTTCACGGTCCACTAGACAAAGAGTTCCCCCTTGAGCTAAGGCCATGATGATATTGGAAATAGAAGCATCAAAGCCAAAAGAGGCGAACTGCAACACTCTCTCATTTTCGAGTTTGCCGTAAGCGTTAGATTGCGCAAACACTAAATTACGAAGCCCTTTGTGGGTCAGCATTGCTCCTTTGGGCATACCTGTGGTACCCGACGTGTAGATGACATAAGCGAGGTCATCGGGATCTACATGAATAGCTGGCGTTTGAGAAGAAACCACCCCGCAATAGCTTTGATAGTCGAAGCTTAACATTGGTGCTGTGATATCAAACGGTGCAATATCATCATCCAAAAACAACAATTTTACGTCGGCGTCGCGAACGATAAATTCTTGTCTGTCCGCGGGGTATTGTCGATCAACAGGTAAATAAACAGCCCCTGCTTTTAAAACGGCTAAAAATGTAATCAGATAGCATTCCGATGGTCGACCGAGTAAACCAATAATATCGCCGGCTTTAACCTGATAGACCTGCCTTAGGTAATTAGCAAGTTTATTGGATTCGTGATCTAGTTGCTCGTAGGTAAGACAAATGTCACGATATTCAATTGCGACACGTTCTGGACAATGTGTTGCGTGCTCCTGAAACAATTGGTGCACGAGTTTAACGGATGGAAGATGATGCTCGGTTTCATTCCACTCGGTCAGTATTTTTCGTTCTTCGACAGTGTTGATTACCGGCAAATAAGCCACTTTTGTTGCAGTATCAACTAACGCCCCCTCTAACAATGCCCTTAGACCCAAGGCAATCCGTTCAATAGCAGGTGCAGCGTACAATGCTCCGTCATAATGCAGTTCTACTGATAAATCTGTAGCCGTTTCCAACACAGACAACTTGATGCGAAAAGTATCTGTAATGTTGTACTGACGTTTAACGTTGATTCTAGCGTCCCCTGCCTGAATGGAAGAAACACCTTTGACAAACTCAAATGCAAACGGTGACTGCGAATGATCCTTCGCTAGACTTTGTTGTTCTGTGTAGGCGCCCCATGAAAAATAATCTTCATAATGACTGAACCGGCGAACTGCCTCAGATGTCTGGGCGGTTATTTCGTCCAGTCGTAATTTACCGTCCAGATATCCATGAATAGGTAACCAACGTGAGTATAAACCCGGAAGATCATTTAACTCAGACTCTCTGTCATCAAACATTTTCCAGACAACAATGTTCCGTTCACCGGTCAGGCGCCATAAAAGTATCTGCCAACAACTTAACAGCAGTGTCTTTACGTCGGTATTGCAATGACCCGCCAGTGCTTTGATCTGAGTGTTCAGGGTATGGTTTTGGTCTAAGGTGAAACATTCTGGTATGAATCGGCACCCGTCTTCGGTTTCTGCCTCTGAAAATAAGGGAGGTGAAGGATAAGATTGTAACGTTCGATCCATCCAGGTATTCAGGTTAGATGGTTTTTTGTTGGTATTCTCACTGTCCTGAAGCGCGGCAAAGTCGGCATATTGAATAGGCTCATTCAACGGGCTGATTTGTTCGGCCTGCAACTGGTAATATCGTCCTAATTCCTGAGCAATTACCACGATTGTTGACGCATCAGCACAAGAAGGCGGCAACGTTATCACAAGCTCTTGGCGCTGGTTATCTAACACCAAGAGCTTGCAATGAAGTGTAAGCGGCTGCTCTAGCGCTATCTCGCGCTTCATCTGTTCAGTAAATACCTTGTCTCGAAACGCAATTTGTTCAGGTTGACTGTGGTGGCTTATCTCTACTACATCAAACAAAATCTCCGGTGCGTCATGGATGACTTGCAGTGGCAATTCAGCATCTGATGATTGATGGAAATAGGTGCGAAGCACCTCATGACGCTCTACCAGCCATTCCATAGCGTGTCTTAATTTATCAACATCAAGGGTGCCCTCTATCGATAACAGCCCTACCCAGTTACTATGAGACAGTTCCTGTCTTAAACGCCATACGTTACTCTGCTGTGGAGATAACCGATAGCCTTCCAGTCTAGTCATTTTCATGGTCATACCCAGTTAAGATTAAAGAAGAATAGTCCTTTGCCCAAAGAGGCGTTCCGCTTCTATGTCGCGTTCTCGACAGGTTGCGAGGAATCGATCAGACTCAGTAATTTGTAGTGATTCAGGTGTCCAGTTAATACTCATGATGTAACTCAGCCATGGTTCCATTCCCATCGCATATACGAATGCTTTTTTACATTTCATGCTCTCGACAAGTTCAATGGCTCGCTGATAGTCGCAAGCGGAACCTTTGCGAGAATAATCCATGTCACGTCTTTGTTTATTCAAAATTAGCGGCCCGTAATACCACGATGGTGGCGCACCATCACACTCCATGCCTAGAAATATTGCATCGATCTCACCGAATTCTCGGTGCAAATGTCGATAAAGTTGTGTCTCTAAATTGCAAGCATCAGCTGCAATTACGATATTTCTGCCCAGAACTTGTATGAGATATTGCACCCGGCTGTGGATATTCAGGTCATGATGCTCGCCTAAAAACGGTAACGCTGTGAGTCGCCCCTGTTCAAACTCTATTTCTTCAAATTCATCCAGGCTTATGACGTTGCTAAATCCGATATTTTCTAACAGGAGTTTCATCGATGGGTCGGCAAGAACGCCACGGTTGTTTCTAGGGACAACCAGCGTATCGACCTTATGACGGATCTGTAACAAGGTTTCCAATACCACGTGATCTAAGTGAGAGTGGGTCATGACCACATAATCTATTTTTTCAGGCAGATCAGAAAATGTCTGTCTTTGAATATCACTTTCGTATTCGTAACTAATTAGTGGATCGGTCAGAATGGTGACGTCTCGCGTTTCCACTAACAAACAAGCGTGCCCAAAATAGCGAATCCTGACGTCCTCACCGTCGTATTTTGATGCTGGACGAGGTGCTGACTGTGTAAACAAGCTATCAAAAAGAGGTCTTTGCTCAGTGCTAACCTCCAATAATTGGGCGATTTCATCCAGAGGTTTAGGCGTTTGCTTCATCGCAAAGAGTTCGTCGAGTCGAGCGTCATCGAACGGAATGTTCAGGCACAAATAATCGCTGTCTGGTAAGCGTGGTGTACTCATTACGAAAGGACGTGAATCGCTTTCTACAAGAGAAAGGCCGACACCCTGTGACTGTTTGTCATAAACAGGTGTTTTATAAAGTAATGACTCCATAAATCTGAACGAAGGTAGGTGATTTAGGTCATAGGTCAACTCCACATACCCTTTAAGCACATCGGGCACTTTAGCGTACAACGGTTCAAGACTGAAACCTTTAGCTTCACGGCGCAACAATTGGTCTAAAGCACGTACACCCTCGGCAAACTCTATCAAAGGACGAGCCTCAGTCAGTGTTTTGTCGAGTAAAGCCTTGATCTCAGGGACACGAGACTCTGTGTAGTTCATAAATGCGCCACCAATCATAGATGGATCCTGTGAAGTTGCAGCGTGCATTTCTGGTGAAACCACATAGGACTTCATAATCTGGACTTGAGAATTGGCCAGGAACATCGCACCACTAATTGGCGGAACAGCCAACGAGACCGCGTACCATTGACGCAGAAGCGGCTCTGTTTTCGTGTTGGCTCTTAGGTATGATAGAGTATTGCGCATCAACTATTATCTCCTTTGCTGTCAATGGGTATAGGTGTCCTGCGGACTGATTTTAATTTTTCTCTGATGGCTTGTTTTTTGGGGGGGTTACCAATCGCGACCTTGTCTTCCCCAGACGAGAAGATAGGGATACTATTTAGGTATGTTTCTGGCTCTAATACGACGTGTTGCAAAATAGTTTCATACTCTGCGTGAATGCGTTGCATGGTGGACAATCGATATAAGTCTGTGTTGTAGTTTATTTGGGCCTTGATGCCCTCCTCGTTAAGATCCGTGATAGACATTGCCCAATCCATTTTGGATTCGCCCCCATCGACTTCCATACGACTCAACTGAAGGTCATCACTGTCACTTTGGACTTCTTGCCCTGAACTAGGGTAATTGTGCAATCCGAAAAGGATTTGAAACAACGCTTGTTTATCTAAATTGCGTTTAGGCCGCAGAATTTCTACCAGCTTTTCGAACGGCAAATCCTCATGGGCATAAGCGTCAATCGCGGTTTTCCGAACTCTACTCATTAGCTGTGTGAAACTAGGGCCATCTGACATATCGATGCGTATAACGAGGGTATTGACAAAAAAACCGACCACAGACTCAGTCTCTTTTCGGTTTCGATTCGCAACGGGGGTACCAATAACAATTTCATTTTGTCCCGTATACCGTTGCAGCAAAACCACAAAGGCTGATAGTAGGGTCATAAAGAGCGTACAGTCTTGTTTCTTTGCCAGTAGCCTTATTTTGTTACTCAATTCCCCCCCGATTAGGTTGGTCTCGACACGGCCTCGATAGCGTTGAACTGCTGGTCTAGGAAAATCCAGTGGAAATTCAGATACTGGAAGATGGCCAGACAATTGCTTTTTCCAGTAGTCAACCAACTTTTCTAACGTCACCCCGGTTAAATGCTTTGTCTGCCAATCTGCGAAATCTACGTATCGAATCGGTACCAAAGGAAGCGTATTTTTCTGTTTCTTAGAAAACGCCTCGTAGAGTTGCAATATCTCATTGATCAAAATGCTATTAGACCAACCGTCAGTGATAATGTGATGCATTTCCAGGAAAACAGCATGTTCATGCTCAGCGAGCTTTAAAAGGCTAACCCTAAACAACGAACCATGTGACAAATCAAAAGGTCGGCTAGCTTCTTCTTGAGCCAGCTTTGTTATTTCACTTTCACGCAACGCTAATGGAAGCGAAAGAAGGTCGTGAAACACAATGGGGACGGAAGTCGCTGGTTCTATGATTTGTACAGGCTTACCATCAACGCTGGCGAATCGTGCTCTTAGTGACTCGTGACGAATCACTAACGCATTGAATGTTTCTTCAATCGCATTTCTATCTAGTACCCCTTTAATTCTCAACGCCAGCAAAGGCTCATTATAAAAAGGGTTACCCGGTTCCATTTGTTCTAGAAACCATAGCCGTTGTTGCGCAAACGATAGAGGATATGAATGGCTGTCCTTCACCCTGGGAATCGCTCCATCTTGCGCATCGCTTAACCCTTTTTGTTTCAGCATCCGCTTAAACAGAGCCTGCTTTTCAGGGGGTAACTTGCTAATTCGATCTGAAAGTTGCTGCACGTTTAATTTTCCTTACCCAAACGTCGCTCAACCTCATCTTCATCCAATGCCTCGATCTCTTCCAGCAACGCGTTGATTTCATCGATTTCCTCTTCTTTGGCGTCACCCTCTCGAATAACCTCGGCGAGTCCGGCAACAGTAGGCTGTTCAAACAATGCACTTAACGGTATTTGCTGTTTGAATGTTTCCCTCAGTCTAGACATTAACTGGACAGCGAGAAGTGAACTCCCTCCCATATCAAAAAAGTTGTCATAAATGCTAATTTCATCAATGCCCAGTACAGCGCGGCCGACCTCAACGATGGCTTGCTCTATTTCATCTCTTGGCGCAACTAAGTCGAGTCGTTTGGCTTGTTGCTCAACTGTGGCTTCATCCTCGTCATTCTGTGGCCTATCTGACTGGTAGTCGCCTAATTGTTGCAGTTTAACCCACTGTTCTATACGCTTTTTCAAGTCACCAGTAGCGATGACAAGTTGGGGAGTGTGAGTAATACAAAGTGCGCGCGTAAAACAATCGACCACCTCCTCATCTGTCATCACCAGTTTTGCTACTTCGCTACCCACTTCATTGCCTGTTGCATCATTGGTGGTAGTTGTCTGTTCTATTCGGTGCCAACTTTCCCAGTTTATGGTTCGCCACGGCAGGCCGCGGCAATACGCATTTGCCGCATAGGCATCAAGAAAAAGATTTGCGGCCGAGTAAGCGACAAATCCCAAACCACCCAAAAACGGAGAAAGGGAGGATGTCAGTAGACAGAAGTCAAGCTCACAGCGCTCCAATGCTTGCTCTAGAGCATAAAGTGCAGAGACTTTCGATGAGAAAAATGCGTCACACTCAGACTGTTCAATGGAAAGTATTGACGTGTGCTGTTGAATTCCTGCGGCATGAATAACGCCATTTAGTTCACCAAAGCTTGTCACTATCTCTTTGACCGTCTGAGAAAGTTGTTGTGCATCACTAAGATCAGGGTTTCGGACCAACACTTCAGCGCCAAGTTCCTGGAGCTCAAGCAGTTTATTCAAGCGCCAGGCGGTTTTGTCGGAATCATCAGCATTGGCAATGCGCGCTTCCCACACTTCTCTTGGAGGGAGCTTCTCTCTGGTAGTAAGAATAAGCTTTGCTTGGTAAACTGATGCCAGATGTTTAGCGATAATTAGTCCAAACCTGCCCAACCCACCTAAAATCAGATAAACCCCACCCTTGCGCAAAGGTTTAGGTGTCTCTGACATATCCCCTACCTTTACTGGCTCGTAAGCTTTTAACCAACGAGAATTTCCACGATATGCAACAGCAAGTTCATTGTCTGTGGCGAAAAGTTCAGCAAAAAGGGTATCCGCCAGAACTTTCATTTCTGATGTCCCAGGTTGCGGTAAAACGACATCAATACTACGGCAACGAATATTGCTATGTTCTTGTGGGGTAACCAGACAAGGTCCTAAAGATAGGGATTTTTCTGGCAGAATATCTTCAGTACCTGAAACCCTATAAAGTTGATTTGATATCAGCCATACTTTGACTGGTTCGAATAAATTAGCCTTGGCCATTGTCTTGGCGAGGTTAAGTAGGGAATAAAATCCTTTGTCAACAAGGTCTGTTCTTAACCCCGTCGCGCTTTTTTTAGCTGTCGTGTCTGACTGTTCGAGCGTCCAAAGGTGCACTATATAGTCGGGTCTACAATCAGACTGTAGCAGTTTTTGCAACATGGCATGCCATTGTGTTTCCCTCGACGGATCAATCTGAAAATCCCTTTCTTCTAGTGTTGCTCTGGAGCCTTGAGGAAAAACCCGAATGCAATTATTACCTGCATTTTCTAACTGTCGCGCCAGACCATCGCCTACACCATTGGGTTCATCCATCAAAATCAACCAGTTTGAAGGGGTTGATAACCCATGATTTGTCGACTTTCCTTGGCTCAATGAAGGCTTCCAAAAAGGTAAGTAGAACCAATCTGCTAACTGTACCTTTTTCTGTACCTGGGCGTTTTCTTTGTTTTTTTGTTGAGCTGTAAAAGGCGTAGCATTTACCCAGAAACGCTCCCGTTGAAAGGGGTATGGAGGTAAAGGTAAGCGATGACGATGTTCATCAATGTATAGCGCTTTCCAATTGATGTTTGCTCCTGCCAACCAAACTTTTGCGAGGGATTTGAAAAAATACTCGCTATCTGTTCGTTGATCGTTTGCATGTCGCATGAATGCCACAGTATCGAGTTTTACTTCGGCTGTGCGATGTTCATTAGTCAAACTGCACAGTGCCTGTCCAGGCCCAACTTCAAGCATCAGGCGTTTGGGGTCTTTCTGCAGTTCCACTATTCCAGGAGAGAACTTCACACAATCCCGCAAATGTTTCAGCCAATATTCAGGATGTGTGACCTCATCTGATGCCCAGGTGCCTGTGACGTTAGACAAATATGGGATGTTGGGAGTCTTGAGATCAATTTTGCTGACAACTTCCTGGAAAGAGGTAAGCACAGGGTCCATCATCGCTGAGTGAAAAGCGTGAGATGTTCGCAATCTTTGACAAGGAATATCTTGTTGCCTTAGCCCCTTTTCCAACTCCGATATTGCTTGTATCGGTCCGGATATGACGCAAGACCTGGGCGAGTTAACAGCTGCTAATGAAAGCGTTTCGTTAAGCCATGCCTTGGCTTGAGTTTGCGAGAGCTGCACACTGAGCATACTTCCCTGGTCAACTTCCTGCATCAAACGGCCTCGGGCTGCAATTAAGCACAATCCATCTTCGAGAGTAAACACCCCTGCTAAACAGGCTGCAACGTATTCGCCAACACTGTGTCCAATCAATGCAGATGGTTTAAGTCCCAGATGCATCAACCAGCGTGACAAGGCGTATTCAACAACGAAAAGCGCTGGTTGTGCGATGTAAGTTTGCTGAAGAAGGTCAGCATTGTTGTCTTCGTGGGGACAAAATACTAATGAGATAAGATCTACATCCAAATGGGGACGCAATATCTCAATGCATTGTTCGACCTGTTCGCGGAAAAAACTCTCCGACGCGTAGAGTTGCGCTGCCATACCACTGTATTGTGATGCCTGGCCGGGAAACATAAATACCAGGGGCCTGAACGCAGTTTCCGTAGCGGCCGTAAATCCCTGTTCCTGATTATCGTTCTTTAATTGAGCGACGGCATCTGCGACATCATTACATACCAAGGCTCGTCTGAAGTTGAATGGCTTACGTCCTAATTGCAATGTATAAGATACATCTGCAAGGCTGATATCGGGATGTTTTTCTAAATATGCACACAGATTGTCAGTCATTGCATTGAGGGCGTTTTGTGATTTTGCGGATAACAAAAGCAATTGCCAGTCTCGGCTCACACCTGACTTTATCGACTCAGGCGCCTCTTCAACAATAACATGCGCATTTGTCCCCCCTATTCCAAGTGAACTTACGCCAGCTCGTCTAGGGACGATTTTGCTCTCCCAATCTCTCAGATTTGTGTTGACGTAAAACGGGCTTGTAACAAAATCAATCTTGGGATTGGGTTGCGTAAAGTGTAGGCTGGGAGGAATGGATTTGTGCTCAAGTGACAATATTGTCTTAATGAGTCCGGCAATTCCGGCAGCAGCGTCAAGATGACCAATATTGCTCTTTAATGAACCTACAGGACAATACCCCTTTGCCTCAGTAGTCATACGGAAAGCCTCTGTGAGCGCTTGAATTTCGATAGGGTCCCCCAGAACCGTACCCGTTCCATGTGCTTCTACATAGCCAATAGTCTCAGCACTGATCCCCGCACTGGCAAGGGCCTCTACAACGACCGAAGCTTGCCCTTGGACACTTGGCGCTGTGAAACCGACTTTCGTCGAACCATCATTATTGATGGCAGTCCCTTTTATAATCGCACGAATACAGTCTCCATCTTCAATGGCATCTTGCAGTCTTTTTAAAACAACTATCCCCGCACCATTGCCAAACACGGTTCCTTGTGCGCTGGCATCGAATGGACGACAGTGTCCATCTGGGGACAATATACCGCCCTCTTGGTATTCATAGCCCGAGTTTTGCGGAACCCTTATTGCGACACCACCGGCTAATGCCATATCGCACTCTCCGCTAAGTAGTGCCTGACATGCCATGTGTACGGCAACTAATGAGGTAGAACAAGCTGTTTGCACTGCTACACTGGGACCGTTGAGGCCTAACTTGTAAGATACTGTCGTTGTCAGGTAGTCAACGTTGTTACCGAAGCCAATTTGCGCAATGCCTACGGTATTTAAGAGAGACTGATTTGAATAAAGATTCAGGAGGTAAGTACTTAGTAGTGACCCTCCATACATTCCAATAGCACCGTCAAATCCTTCTGCATAATATCCGGCATCTTCCAACGCTTCCCATGCACATTCGAGGAATATACGATGTTGGGGATCCATGGTTTCAGCTTCTTTTGGCGTGAAGTCAAAGAACTTTGCATCAAAAAGCTCTGCCCCCTCTATTGTCGCTCCAACAGGTACGTAGTTTGGATTTTCAGTTACTGAACTACTGATCCCTGCTGCTTCCAACTCGTTTGCAGATAATCGATGAATCGATTCAACACCATCGCGAATATTTTGCCAGAATTTTTCAATATCGGGCGCGCCGGGAAATCTGCCGGTTAAGCCAATAACCGCTATGTCTGCATCATCTTGTTCTGGGTAGTGTTCATGCTGATTCATTGTCTGCCTCCTTTTGAACATTGCTAGACTGGCGATTACGACCGCGATAGGTTTGACGTCTTTTTCCTCGTTCTAAACTTTTCTGATAGGTAGTCGACGAACTGTCGACACCGGTGCATGAGCTTGCCAGCGACCTGATCGTTGGATATTTGAATAATTCTGCTACAGCTATGTCCAGGGCCAAACGTTCCTTAAGCAAACTTTGAATACGAACAATAGAAAGGGATTGCCCTCCAAGTTCAAAAAAGTTGTCTTCGACACTGACCGTTTTCACACCCAACACCTCTTGCCAAATTTTGGATATCTTTTCTTCTAGATCAGAACTAGGCGGGATGTTGTTTCTATTATCAACTGAAAGGTCCTCCGGAAGAGGTAGTGATAGCTTGTCAATCTTGCCGTTAGGTGTTCGAGGTAATGTATCCAGTTCCATGAGCACGGACGGGATTAATTGTACCTGTAATCTTGATTTCAAAAACTCAAGCACGGCCCGTGAGCTAAGCTTTTCTTGACCTGATTTACACACATAGTAAGCAAGCAACTGTGAATCTTTGGAACCGTCGTTTTTTGCAACCACGACTGATTCTTCGATAACTGGGTGTTCGCATAACGCGGCCTCAATATCACCAAGCTCTACCCGAATCCCCCTTATTTTGATTTGATGATCGATTCGACCAAGATATTCAATGTCTCCTTCGGTTGTATATCGGCAAATGTCACCTGTGCGGAACAAACGGTCCCCAGGTAGTCCACTGAAAGGGTTGGGAACGAATTTCAATGCAGTTAACAGCGGGGCGTTAAGGTAACCTTGCGCAAGATTTGCTCCCCCTACATAGAGCTCGCCTGGCACGCCCACCGGTACAGGTTGTGCCATAGTGTCAAGAATATACAGTTGGGTATTTGCAATGGGGCGTCCGATAATATCTTTTTTGAATGATGTCGTTGATTGTTGACTCGTATCAAAATATGTAACATCCGCTGACACTTCTGAGGAGCCGTAAAGGTTCAGCAAAAGTGCCCCTGGTACCATGTCTTTGAAACGTTTCATGACATCCGGTGTCAGAGTCTCACCGCTGCTCACCCAAAAATTCAGTTTCGGTAACTTTGTACCCAAGTCTGGTATGGTTTCAAGCAAAGTGCGTAATAATGATGGTACCAAAACAATACGGGTTACCCCTGATTCAGCTAAACTTGCCACCAAGAGTCTCGGATCATTTACCGTTTGTTGAGACAAAATTGTAAGACTCACTCCCTGTAACAACGGCCCAAATATTTCCCATACGGCATCAATAAAACTAAGAGATGTTTTTTGGCAACAAACTTCACCCTTCTCAAAGGGGAAGCTGCTCCACATCCAATTTAGGCGGTTTAATATTGCCCCATGCTGACCAACCACTCCCTTCGGCTTGCCGGTTGAACCAGAGGTATAAATAACGTAGGCCGGATCTAGCGCACTGACGTGTTGAGACAAAGGCATAGCCTCTAGTTGGTCAATAGCAGCTTGTTCCTCTGGCAACTGCACCACCCTTGCAACTTTGCCGACTTCCTCTGCCCATGCCATGTCTTCGTCTGCTACCAGCAATTCCATCTGCGAGTCTTCTATCATTAACCTCAACCGGGCTTGCGGATAGGTCGGGTCAAGAGGCACGTAAGCCGCCCCTACTTTCATCACGGCCAATAGCGTCTCTACCATTTGTACCGAGCGTGCTACCCCTACCCCTACCAATGCGCCTCGTTTTACCCCTAACTGACTCAGATATCTGGCCAAACGATTTGAGTTATCTTCCAACGCGCGGTAACTACGCTGTTGTTCTGCTGACTTAATCGCTACCCGTTCCGGATTCAGTCGCACTTGTTGGTTAAATAATTCAAGCAGGGTTTGTTCTGGTACCGCAGGTAGTTTGGTGTTGTTCCAATCAACCAGAAGCTTGCTTCTTTCCTCGGTGGAAAGCATATTCAAGCTACCTATGGGCACCTCCGGATTATCGACTATGGCTTCAATTAACCCTTTGAAGTGCGTTAACAACCTATTTATGCTTTGTGGTTCGAATAGTTCCTTGTTAAAAACAGCTCTGATCGTGAATGGTTCTCCCGGTATAACAAGCAGCGTAATGGGGTAATTACTTTGTTCAATTGAATTGACCGCCTGGACTTCGAAACTGGCTGAGCTGGCGGCCATCGAACTACTGATTGGGTAATTTTCAAACACAAGAACGACATTAAATAAAGGCGTCTGTACGTTAACTCCAGCCCAATTCTGCACTTGCATTAGCGGGCTAAACTCGTACTCGCTCATTTTCGCCCAATTCTGTTGCAACGAGCACAACCAATTGACCGGAGACCTTTGCCTATCTATGTTTACCCTAACGGGTAACGTGTTAATGAATAAACCAACTGTCTGTTGCGCTCCTGACAGTGATGCAGGCCGGCCAGACACAACCGCACCAAAAACTAAATCATCACTGTTGGTATAATGGCTCTGTAACAATGCCCATGCACCTTGAATAATAGTGTATGTGGTAAATCGATGTTGCCTTGCCATAGCTTGTAACTTGTTCGTTAAAGCAGGAGTTAACTGCACCTCGCATTCAGCAATGCCTTTTTCGGATGAAGGTTGAAGGCCAAGACTTGGTAGATAAGACGGTTCGACACCATGAAGTGTTTGGCGCCAGAAAGTTTCCGCTTTCGACAGATTTTGCTTAGACAGCCAATCAATGTATGACACATAAGGGAATGTCGTGTCCAACGGTGGTGTAGTTTGACCACGGGCAGCTTCATAAATCATAAATACTTCTTTAAGTACTAAATGAACAGACCAGCCATCGAGGAGCAAATGGTGAAAAGACCAATAAAAACGGTACAAATCCTTGTCTAAGCGAACAAGGCCTAAACGCATTAGTGGTGCCTCGTTTAGTTTAAACTCCTGCATACGGTCGCGGTTAAGTAACGCGTTTAATCTAGTACCCTGTTGCGCCTGATCTATGTGGCGCCAATCTTCCGCGTTAAAAGGTAAGTTTGGCTCGTAGTAAACCACGGCTAATGGTTCTTCAACGTCTCCCCAAAGGTAAGAGTTACGTAAAATTTCATGTCTTCGCATCACACTGAGCCATGCGTGTTGGAATATTTCTAAATCGAGCTCACCCTTTAGATCACAACTGATCTGATTGACATACACTCCGGAACCGGGTGCAGCTAAGCTGTGGAAAAGCATTCCCTGTTGTAAGGCCGTTAGCGGGTAGATATTTTCAATAGGCGAATCGTTGTCCAATACAGTTTTTAGTGTATCAGGGTCCTGTTTCTCTAATACTTGTTCTGCTAATGGAAAATCGCCAGGACTAAGGGGCTGAGTATGGAAGTTTTGGCTGTCTGCTAGGGACGTCGCAATAAATTGTACAGCTCGTTCCATCATCGACTCTATACGAGCACGTTGATGAATATTACGACTAAACTTAATGTTAAGTCGCAGTTGGCCGCCTGCAAAATAGGAAGTGATTTCTAACATGTACTGACGCTGTTGCTGCAAACTGCGGTCAGACACTAAAGAATCGAGTACCCCGTCAAAATAAGCAGAATGCTTTAATGCTCCATCGAGCTGTCCCAGGTAATTAAAACTAATTGACGCCTGTTGGGACAAACGCAGTTCGTCCCTGACACAGGGATCTTCACTGAGGTAACGAATCAGCCCATAGCTCATCCCCTTGTGAGGAACACCTCTTAGGGCTAGTTTTGCTTTTTTGATAGTGGCCAACGGTGAATCAGCGTTATCGCCGCACAATAGCAATGGATACAGGGAGGTAAACCAACCAACCGTGCGAGAAACATCAGCGTCACCAAACAGATCTTCGCGTCCATGTCCCTCTACATCGAACAGAACAGGTAATTCGTTGTTATCGGCAAAAATCGCTGTGGAAAATGCGGCAAGTAATACCTCATTAATCGATGTGTGCCAAACTTTTGAAGCACGTTCAAGAAGTTGTTCACTGTCCTCAGTACTGAGGGCTGATGTAACCCATTCGCTCGATGCTTCAGTATTTTGAGTTCCTGCAAAATCTACTGGTAATTGAGCAGTTTTTGTTTTTGCAATACGCAACCAATATTCTGTATCTTGCATAATTTTAGCCGTGCTGGCAGCGTCTTTTAAATTCTCTGTCCAGGCTTTCCAGGAAGATGTCTTAGACGGCATCTGCAAAGGCTTTTTGCTGGCAAGTTGACCGTAAAAGTTATGCAAATCTTCGAGTAATATTCTCCACGACACACCGTCAACAACCAAATGGTGCACCACAATCAGAAGTTGATCAGGCGTAGGGTCGTCAACACAGAACAGCCTTGCCTTAATTAGTGTGCCAGCTTCAATATCAAGGCTAGCCTGCATTTCCAAGGTTGCCTGACGAATTTCATCTTGTGGCAGTTTCCCATCTTCTGCCGTTAACCTCTGAATACTGAATATTTCGTGTTTAACCGAATCGGGATTATATTGATGCCACTGTCCGTTTGTATTATCAAAACGAAGGCGCAACGCATCATGCAGTTCAACCAGATATTGAAAACTTTGAGACAAGGATTGATGATCTAATTTGTCCTTTGTAGACAGGGTTATAGATTGATTGTAATAATGCGGTTCTTGCAATTCCTGCTCAAAAAACCAATGTTGTATAGGAGACAACAGCACCTTACCGGTGACGAGTGATTGTTCAGCAGTATTATTCCCCGCTGCAACATTTGCCTCAGATAAACCCGCTATTGTTTGGAATTCAAAAAAGTGGCTCGTACGCAGCTGGATACCCTGTTGATTTAACTCGGCGAGTATTTGCAAGATCAATATTGAATCGCCGCCCAATTCGAAGATATTGTCGTGTATACCCACCTTTTCCCGGTTGAGTACTTTTTGCCACGCTTTGGCTAGCGTTTGCTCGAAGTCAGTTCTTGGCGCGGTAAATGCCGGACGGTTCAAAGGACTTTCATCAGGTTCGGGGAGTTTGTCGTAATCAATTTTACCGTTTGAAAGTAAAGGTAGGGATTCGAGTTGCAAAAATGCTGCTGGCAACATAAAACTCGGTAACTTTTGTTGCACGTAATTGGCCAGTTCTTCGGCAATAGATGACTGATCATTGTTAGATACAAAGTATGCCAACAGCTGCTTGCCACTTTCAGGTTTATCCATACAGATTACTGCACAATCATTGACCTTCTCATGAGTTATTATCGCGGCTTCTATCTCCCCTAATTCAATGCGATAACCACGTATTTTTAACTGATTATCAACCCTTCCACGAAATTCAATTTCCCCGTCAGGGAGGAAACGGCCGAGATCACCTGTTTTGTACATCAATTGATATCGACCTGTACCAAGATGTTTAACTGCTTGAGAATTTTTACGTCCGGTAAAGCTCCAAACCATATATTGCTGTACACCATCACGGCTAACCACAGCGTAATCAAGTTTGCGTACTTGAATGTTGTCACCGCCTAACTCTATCAGTAGACGGACCAGGGATAATTTGTCTTCTTCGACAGTATTTCCCGGAACAATTTTTTCCTTTTCAATGGTGTAGGTAAATGGAACGGGCACATCTCCATCGTCTTGCCCGATGACAGGGAGCAATGTTTGAATTGCAAAACACCCGTCAGCTTTTAGTAGCTCAAAGAAGTTTTTCAGCATATTGTGAGGGTTTGCGAGGCGATCTAGCAACAAGGTCGAGATCACGAAGTCCTGGCTGTTGGGGGCTATTTGAACGGAGTTCAAAAATGCTTCGGTGTCGAGATCAACCTTTACCATATTTGCCCTAAGCGACGCATCCAATGCTTTTTGCACAAATACAGGGTTGAAATCCAAGCCGACAACATCTGCTCCCATTTCATTCAATATTTGTAAAATTTCACCGTTACCAAAACCAAAATCTACCCCTTTCACACCATCAAACGAAGGTAATGGCAAAAGCTCGCGTAACAACTCAGCATTAATACCATATGAGGAATAAGACTGATTGATGCCCTCTAAGAGATAACGACTAAAGGCGCCATAAGCGGCACTTGATTCATCATTGTGTTGGATAAACAAATGGGTTTTTTTAATCAGATCAGGACTAAGGGAATCAATTAACTTAAAAATCATTGACGGTGAAAGGTGATGGGTCTGTTCATGAATTTCCGTAGGCTTGTTGGCTAGATGATAAGCTCTGGCCGTTTGTGCAAAATCCCGTAACTGTTGCTTGGTTATCCCAGCGTCAAGGATTTCTTTCTCTTCGAAATATTCGTAAATCAGAAAGGGATTAGGTAAAAATTTAGTTGCAGTAATTCCTGGTTTGTTAAGATAGCCACGTGCAATGCCTGGTCCGGATATATAGATTTCACCGGTGTGCCCAATAGGTACTGGGTTTAAGTTGGCGTCGAGAATGTAAGTCTTCGTATTGGCGATTGGGAAGCCGATTGGTACAGATATGGACTTATCAGGACCTTCTTTCGGGTACACATCCCAAAGGTGTGAGTAGACAGTATATTCTGTCGGACCGTAGGCATTTGCAAACTTGCAATAATGCGCCCAGTTAGACGCTAATCCGGGTGGACATGCTTCGCCCACGGATACAATTGTGAGTTTCTCGGGATGTTCAAGCTTCTCAGGACTAAGCGCTTTTAACATCGACGGAACCAATACCATTACTGAGATCTGATGTCGGTTAATGGTGTCAACAAGCGCATCTAAATCTTCGCGTTCGAGCATCACTAGAGTAGCGCCGTTGAGCAAAGCCATACAGGTTTCACCGACAGCAGCATCGAAACTATACGATGCAAACTGCGATATCTTACTCTCTTTGGTAACATTAAACTGACTCGCCTGCCAGCGAACAAGATTTGCTATTCCGTAGTGTTCAACGGCAACACCTTTGGGTTTGCCTGTGGAGCCAGAAGTGTATATCACATAAGCAAGGTTTTCAGGGGATACCTGAACATCTGGATTTACGCTGGTTTTATGTTCAAGTTCTTCCTTAACCTCGTCAAGACAAACAATTTGTGACCAGACCGAAGGTAGCTGCGCTAAGAGATGTTCCTGCGTTAACAAAATGGGCACCGCGGCATCGTCTAACATTTGAGCGAGACGGTCATGAGGATATTTAGGATCAAGGGGTAAACAAGCACCACCGGCCTTTAGTACAGCCAAGATCGCAATCACCATATCAACTGATCTTTCCAGGCAAACTCCCACAAGTACATCCGGGCCAGTTCCCATATCAATGAGATAATGCGACAACTGATTAGCACGTGTATTAAGCTCACCGTAGGTGATATTCCTGCTGTCCGAGATGATTGCAAAATGCTCGGGTTGTATTGTGGCATGTTGCTCAAACAGAACGTGTAGACAAGGCAAGGGTGCGGGTAAATCAGTCTCCGAACGATTAAATTTGTTTTGCAGCAAGCATCTTTCTGACGGAGAGATCACGGGTAACCGAGCCACTAACTTCGACGGCTCACGCACTGCAGATTCGAGCAATCTAAGGTAATGCTCAAGTAGATTGTCAATCGTAGAACGCTCAAACAAATCGGTGTTGTATTCCAAACTTCCCGTTAGGGTGGTCGGTGACTCATTGATCGTCAAAATCAGGTCGAACCCAACCGTATTATTATGCACAGCAAGGGGTTCGATTGTGAGATCTGTTAACGCCAAGGCCTGCATCGGTGTGTTCTGTACAACCAATTTCACTTGGAATAGAGGCGCATAGCTCATACTGCGTTCGGGCTTCAACGCCCCGACCAACTGTTCAAATGGCAGGTCTTGATGAGCAAAAGCATCAAGTGTTTCATCTTTGACATGCCTAAGTAAATCTGCAAATGATTGGTTGTTTCCGACGGAAACTCGCAATGCTATTTGATTGACAAAAAAACCCATAAGGTCTTCCGTTTCAGACCAGTTGCGATTGGCTATGTCTGTTCCTATAGTGATATCTTGTTGCCCGGTGTAACGATTCAACAATGAAACAAATCCGGCCATTAATACCATGAACAGTGTCGCCCCTTCTTGCCGGCGCAATGTTTGAATGTGTTTGGTCAAGGTTGCTGGAAGTGCAAAATCTACCGAGGAACCTGCAAAGGTCTGCACCGCTGGACGGGGGTGATCGGTAGGTAAATCCAATAAAGGAGGTAGATCTGCCAGTTTTTTCTTCCAATAGTCGAGCTGATCGGCAGAAAGCTTCTGAAAGAAAGGTTGTTGCTGCCAGCGTGCATAATCAGCGTATTGGATCGTCATCGGCGCAAGCGTTGGAACGGTATTGTCACAATATGCGCAATAAAGAGCCTGTAATTCTCGCACCATTATCCCGAAAGACCAGGCATCAGAAATGATGTGATGCATAGTCAGAAGCAAGATATGTTCTGATTCACTTATCTTAATGAGACTCAGACGTAACAAAGGCCCTTCTGACAAGTTAAAGGGTTGCCCTGCTTCTGACTCGGCCAACTTTACAGCCTCACTTTCTCTGACATCTTCTGGTAGATGCGACAGGTTTTTTAACCTGAGGTGGATAGGTCCTGCTTCATCGACAATTTGCTGTGGTTTACCTTCGACTTCTTGAAACCGTGTTCTGAGAATTTCATGTCGACGAATAATTTCACTAAGTGTTTTTTCCATCGCTTCAACATTCAAACTTCCTGTTAAGCGAGTAGCACAGGGAATGTTATAGGTAATATCGGATGGCCTAAGCTGATGCAAGAACCAAAGACGTCGTTGAGCATAGGACAAAGGCTTATTTTCAGTGCGCTCAGTAGAAGATATCCTACTTTTATCCTTTGCAGTATTATTGCGCGCAGCTTTGAGTTTTTTCGCCAAGACCCCACGCTGATCAGGTGATAGATTGAGAATTCGATTAGACAGGTCACTCATTAATACACACCTTGTTGTTTCATGCCGGGACGGGCAAATTGCGTTTTCAATTGATGTAAATAGTCCAAGCCATTAAGAACGGTTTCTTTATCCAATCCGAAATCAAGTAAACAGGCTATTTCGTCAACACCTATTTTTTGCAGGGACGTGATCATTGATATACAGCTCTGTGGTGTGCCAAACAGTGCACGAGTATTGAAGTAACGCTCAAAAGCGAAATCCAACAGAGCTTGTTGATCTTGTTCAGCGAGGCTCCTTGAGGCACCGGTCTCAGGAACTTCATGTGCTAGTTGGGTTTTAGTCATGCGCAAAAAAGAATGGAGGTATTGGCTGAAAGGCCCGCGCACTGTTTCTTTTACCTCACTAACTTTTTCGCCGAGGTAAGTGTGGAGCATAATAGCGACTTTTCCGCTTGCAGGATCATGACCGTTTTCAGCTAATGCCTGCCGATAGGCTTTGATGCACTCTGCGCACTGTTCAATCCCCTGCTCCATCAGTCCAGTCAGGACATTGGCTCCAGTTTTACCGGCTTCGACAAACGTGTTTTTTCCAGTTGCCGTTACCCAAATTGTCAGATTTTTTTGCACCGGTGTGGGATAAATACGTACATCATATGGCTCACCCAGGCCGTTATTCATTGCAATCGTTTTGCCTTGCCATAGTTTTCGCACAGTTTTTATTTCTTCGAACATTACGGCCTTTCGTGAGTCGTAATTATTTGGCGCCAAAACAAAATCGTCAGCCAACCAACCGGACGCAAAAGCAATTGCTACCCTTCCATTGGAGAGATTATCGACGACGGACCACTCCTCTACGACTCGCAAAGGGTGTTGCAGTGGTAATACGACAGAACCGGCACGTAGTTGAATATGATCGGTGTGCATGGCCAGCGCAGCAGAGATAACCGCCGGATTTGGGTAAAGTCCTCCGAAGGGATTGAAGTGACGTTCAGGGGTCCAGATTGCTGCAAAACCATTGACGTCTGCGTATTGTGCACACTCTAGAAGTAATCGATATTTATCGGGTTCGTCAGATGCTCCATCACTGGAGAAAAAAAGAAAACTGAATTCCATATTGCCATTAGGTGCTTCAGACTTGGGTAGAAACGGAAAATTCTCTGTAGATTTGTCCGATTCATCATCTGTCTCAATAGATTGCTCAGCATGTTTTTTCAGTTGCTGATCAAATAATGCCTTTTTTTCTGGAGTAAGAGCATTAATTCTATTTTTAATCTTGTCCTTCATGCTCTTGCACTCCAAGGTTTTCAAGTTCGGCAAATATGTCATCGATCAAATCAGGATTGGTCTCTTCTGAATGGCTATGCAAGATTGCGATGGCCAACGATTCAATTGTTGTCACTTCAAAAAGGCGGCGTAACGGTAAATCTACTTGATACGTATCGCGAACCCGCGAAATTAATGAGGTTACCTGTAAAGAATGTCCGCCTAATTCAAAAAAGTCGTCTCGTACGCCGACGCTTTGTAAGCCAAGGACTTCGCACCATATTTCTGCTAACTCCTGTTCCAAATCATTACGCGGAGCAATGAACTCCCCTCCTGTCTCCGGGCGTTCATCTGTGGGTATTTGAAGGGCGCTGCGATCTACTTTTCCGTTAGGCGTTACCGGTAGACTTTCGGTAAACACGAAGCGCGAGGGAATCATATGGGCCGGCAATCGTTTTGCCAGAAAACCTCTTATCTCCGCGGTGGTTAAGCTATCATTTGATTCAGTCACCAGATTTGCAAGCATACGTTTATCGCCGGAGGCATCTTCATACACTGCCACAGCCGCGTCACGCACTTGCTCTAATCCTCGAATTGTAGCTTCTACTTCTCCCGTTTCTATACGAAAACCTCTGATTTTGATCTGATTATCAATTCGACCCAGGTACTCAATTTCCATCCCATCAACGAAACGGGCCCGGTCTCCTGTTCGATACAAACGCTCGCCTGATTTGCTAAACGGACTAGGTAAAAACCTTTCCGCGGTCAATGCTGGTCTATTTAAGTAACCTCTCGCCAGCTGACGTCCCCCGATATAAAGCTCGCCTTCTACATACCTAGGTACAGGTTGCAATTCATCATCCAGGATATAGGCATGTAAATCGTTCAGAGGCTTACCTATAAGGCTTCTTCCGTTAGCAGGATAGTCATCCGTTGTAATAAGGCGATGGGTTACATGGACACTTGTCTCTGTAATCCCGTACATATTGATTAAACTAGGTTGGTTAAAACCATATTTTTCGAACCAAGGTTCAAGACTTCTGAAATCAAGTGCTTCTCCTCCGAAGATGACTTGCTTAAGAGGCAACCTTATATCCTGTTCAACAGCATGGTGAATGAATTGTCGGAATACAGAAGGGGTGATACTCAGTACAGTCGCAGCATGTTCTTGCAGCAACTCAAAAAGTTCGTGGGGTGAACGTGTCGCCTGTTCGTTAACCATAATCAATTGACCGCCACTTCGCAGTGCTCCCCACATTTCCCAAACTGCGAAATCAAATGCAAATGAGTGAAACATCGTCCAGACATCTGATTTGTCGTACTGATGCAATTTATCTGTGGCATCAAATAACGCCCTGACGTTCCCATGGGTATGCTGACTGCCTTTTGGCCGACCAGACGAGCCAGAGGTATAAATGATGTACATAAGGTTGTCAGGCCCAGAGCGACTCGGAGGATTACTTTCACTAAACGCTTCGAAAGAGGTATGTTCTTTATCAATACAGATGACCCGAGCGTCTCGTAATTTCAATTTGTCATCGACCGTTTCATGGGTTAGCAGTACTGACGCTTGCGAATCTTGGAACATATGCAGCAGGCGCTGACGGGGATATTCAGGATCGAGGGGTAAGTAGGTGCCTCCGGCTTTTAAAACAGCAAGTATGGCGACAATCGTGTCAACTGATCTGGGGAGGCAAATTGCCACAACCTTTTCTGGCCCTACTCCTTGTTCCATTAAATAGTGGGCCAATTGATTTGCTCGAATATTAAGCTCTCGATAGGACAATCGTTGTTTCTGCACGACTAGCGCGATGCTGTCAGGCGACTTTTCAACCTGTTGCTCGAATAAGTGATGTACACAGGGAGACCGCTCCGCCAAAGAGGCCTGAATAGGCGACATTTGACCAAGCACTGAGTTGCGTTCAACTTGTGACATAATGGACAACGAAGAAAGTGTGCACTCGCAGTGTGTAGTAAGAGCAGTTAACAGCGTTTGTAAGTGTTCAAAAATTTGTTCTAGGGATGAATCTGTGAACCTACGGTTATCGTATATCATCACCAGTTTCAATTCGGTGTCAGGCTCAACCACCAGGGTCAAAGGATAAGTCGTTCTGGTATGATGGGCGACAAATGAATTAACTTCGGGTCCAAACTCAATCGTTCGCAACACTTCAGCAATGGGCTGATTCTGGAAAGATACGATACTGTCGAACAAAGGAACTCCACGAGGCACGTCACTCCATCCGTGCACCTGTACAAGTGAACTGTGCTCATATTGTCTTGCTTCAACAAGCTGTGCTTGCAACCTCCTCAGCCATCCTACAACATCGCTGTCATCTTCAATTTTAATTCTAACCGGTAGTGTATTGACAAACATGCCAACCATGTCGTTGGCATCGCTAAGGTCGGGAGATCTTCCTGACACTGTTGCGCCTATCACAATGTCTTTGTGGCCACAGTAGCGGCTGAGTAATAACGCCCAAGCTCCGAGCACAAGGGTGTTCATTGTGAGTTGCTGCTGTCTCGTAAACGCTTCAAGGCCCTCCGTTACAGATGTTGACATTTTGAAACTTGTTTCTTTATATACGGCACCATTTTTATCACCTAAGTCTCTAGGTGCCAGATCCACACCCAAAGGTGTAGGATTAGAAAAACCACGTAAGGTATCTTGCCAATAGCCCTTTTCTTCCGGTTGCTGTTGCAACCACGCTATGTAGTCCCTATATGGCCTTGGATTTTTCAGTGTAGTGACGGGTTCTGAGCCGGTAGATAATTGGTTATAGGCGACAAAAAAGTCTCTTAAAACTAGCGGTATCGACCAGCCGTCAAGAATAAGGTGGTGAAAGGTCCATATGAACTCGTAATTATCAGGTGCTACTTTAGCCAGAAAGCATCGCGTCAATGGCGCGCTTGAAATATCGAAACCTTTACACCTGTCTGTTTCTAAAAATAAACTCAGTCGTTGTCCCAATTCGTTTCGTTCTAAAACTTGCCAATCAAGGATTTCAATTGTGATTTCGGCATTTTCACGTATTACCTGCAATGGTTCGTCTAGTCCCTCCCACAAAAATGCAGTTCTTAGGATAGGATGTTTTTTCAGCACTTGTCGCCATGCACCTTCAAATGCATCAAGGTCAAGTCTACCTTCGAAACGACAAGTTATTTGTTCAATATAGGCCCCCGAATTAGGCGCATAAAGCGAATGAAACAACATTCCCTGTTGCATAGGAGATAGCGGATAAATATCTTCAACACCTTTCATGATTTGAACTCCTGAGTTTCTTTTCATTTCGCGTATCAACGCTTCTAATTCGTTTAAATAAAGACCTGGTCATCAACTACACAGTCAAAGCCCTTCGGACTTATCTGCCTTTTCAATTAATTTGGATACGCGTTCTAGCTTTTCCATGTCGAGCTTGGCAAGAGGGAAGTCAGATGGCGTAAAGACGCCTGATTTCACACTTGCACAATGGCTAACCAGCGCCTGGATTTCTTTACTGTGAGCACTCGCCAGAGCCGCAACCTTTTGGTTGTTCACTTGGTCTTCATCATATTGCCAATTGATGTACAGTTTCTGATGCTGGATAAATGCCCAAATGCTGATTGCGTTTCCAGTGGTATCCGAATATTGGAAACCGATGGACGGATTCGCTTCATGTAATCGCACACCAGAATGCGAGTGTCTGGACTCGTCAAGCTCTCCAAGATATGCAAACCCAATCATAGGGTTGAACAGCTCTTCCAAGCTTGCTGTTCCTTCAGACTTTGTTGTTTCAGAGTTGATAAGATCAAAATACGTTCCAGCTTTTGGCAATGCGCGTATTTGTTCCTTTATTGCGGTAATCAGTTGCGCATCTTCTTCATGGGGCGGTTTTTCCAAAACCAGTGGAGCACTAGTGGCAAATGGTCCTACCATGTTAGATATGTTGTCCTGAGAAAACGGTTTAAAACGGCAACCGTAATCTATCCACAGAGGTGATTCGTTGTTTTGCTCCGACATTACTTTGACGAGTGCGGTAATTAATAATTCTTCTACTTTCAGGTGGTATGCGCGCTGAGGTTCGTCTAACAGAGCGGCAGTCTGTTTACTACCAATGCATATAGAGTGCATGGCTCTGGTAACTGGTCCCGGCTTGCGTTTTTCTGTTAACGAAGTCTTATGTGTATCCTTCATTTTCTCCCAGTGCTGCAATTCTATGCGAGCGGCTTCAGAACGCGCGTGAGAATATATAACGGCAACGGCGTCTATATAGTCAGGTGACCCTGAGGTAGTCTTTTGCTCATTTTCTGTGTTTTGTTCAAGTAACAAAGACAAGCTTTCCAACAAGGGGTTAGCAGACATCAAATCTGCGACCAGGATATGTGCGTTAACAAGCAAAGCGGATTTTTGTCCCTGTTTCCCACGAAACAGGACGCAATTAATCAAAGGTCCTTGGTCAACGGCTAAATCACTTCTCTTACGTTGTGCTACCTCTGCTATGTTTGCCAATTCCTCTGCTTGAGATATGTCATTGATGTCCAACACTTCAAGCACGAAGTCTGAAGCAGTCAAGGTGACATCCGGCAAGTTGGTTGCTTTATCCTGAAAAAACTGTTGGCGTAGAGCACCATGGTTGGCGAGCCATTGAGGTACAATTTTTTGCAATCTGACGAGGTCGATGTCTGGTTCTACTTCAACGAGCATCGACCAAGCAGCAGGTTTTAATTTTTCTTTATCTGTTGTAAAAAAGCGATGTTGTAAAGGTAGCAAGCCAACTAAATTTCGCGTACCTGACTCGACACTTTCTGCTTCCTCCATAAATGCTGCAAGTTCTGCTATTGTTGAATACTGAAACAATTGCTGGACATTAAAATTCAGCCCCAACTTTTTAGCATTAGCCATAATCTGAATGGCAAGTACCGAGTTACCTCCTAACTCAAAGAAATTATCGTGTGTACCTATTTGATCAATGCCGAGGCATTCTTGCCAAAGCGCTACCAATCGACATTCGAGTTCACTACCCGGCTCAACAAAATCAGTTCCTATATCGGGACGAGCATGACGAGATACCGGTAGTTGAAGTTTTTCACTGTTTTCAATATACCGTTCTGGAGTAGCGCTTTGAGCCCACTCGATTGCAGCAACAAGATTGTTCGGCGAAACGATGACTTGCGCGGGAACTTCACTACGGAGTATCCGTGCGAAAACGCCGACTCCTTCATCGGAAGTTACTCCCAGACTCAGTGCACGGTCAAAGTGACTGTCGTGGACGTCGTGACCATCCTGGCCCTCCACCGGGATATCATCTGACTGCCCGGTTATGACCTGTAAGGCATCGTTCTCACGCTGATGTCCAGCCATAAGAGCATTTACAGCCTTGCCTACTTCATTAATTCGCTTGTGACTGAATTTTTGAATTTCAGCAAGTAGGGTTCCGTCTTCTCCATAAATGTCAACATCAAATGCCGTTGTTTCTCCGTTTGTAGACTGATCGATCCCCCCCCTGGAATGGAGATAGATTCGTTGCGATAAAGGAGCAAAAAGTCGCAATCGTTGATATGAAAAAGGCAAATATCCACTGTTTTTCTCAACAAGAAACAACAAACCAATACCTGCTGAGCGATCCAAAAGTGCCGGATGCAGTTGCAGTTTTTCTAACTCTGACCGGTACTCAGAAGGTAAACACAACTCTGCGATCAGTTGATTCTCGCCTAAGTGAACATGGTTAGCACATTGCCAACGGGGACCCAAACTTTCGTCAAAGAAGTTCTCTTCTGTCAGCCTTATGGCTTTGTGGTTGCATTGCCGGATCAAATCTGGGATGTCAACAGGAGGCTTCTGGGGTGTCGCGCAAGCACAAACATGACCAATGGCATGCCTTACCCAGTTTGACGTGTCGTCAAGAGGAGCACTTTCAACATAGAAGTCATAGCCATCTGCGGATTTTTGCAGCACTATTTTGATGTCTCGGGCTTCATCATCCTGAACTCTCAAAGGCGTTAGGAAATAGACATCTCGTATTTCTACAGGTCCTGCTTTATCAATCTGGTGGAAGGCGGCCCGCGCGATTTCCAAATAGGTTACCCCTGGCACCACTGCGGCACCAAGGATCCGGTGCTCATCCAAAACCCAGTGTGATTTGACTGAAAAACGGGAACTGAATACGTGTATATCCTGGGGACCAGAGAGCTTGTTCTCTACAAGCGGATGCCCAATGGGTTCTTGTACAGTCGGATTACTTCGATACTGTGCGCGTTGAGCATTAGCCGTATCCAGCAACATTCCCACTTCTTGCCATGCAGGCCAGTTGATAGATACAACAAACTCACCGGTCTGCTTCCGGCGGCGATGTGCAAAAGCGTCCAGATAAGCATTAGCAGCCGAATAGTCGACACTCCCCACTCCGCCTAACAATGCACTTCGCGATGAGCATAAAATCGAAAAATCAAGAGGTTGATCACCAAGAGCATAATACAACTCACGTGTTCCTCTAACCTTGGCTGCAAAGACCAGGGAAGCCTTGTCCATTGATTGTTGTTGAATTAAGTTTTGTCCGGGTACACCAGCGGTATGAATAAGGCCGTTTATTTTTCCGAAGCGCGCTGTCGCTTGTTGTAGAACGTTAGTGAGTTTCTCCCTATCGGAAACATCAACACTATAATAAGCAACCTCCCCCCCTTGGGCTTCCAATGACAGCAGGCTGGCGATCATCTTGTGCTCTTGTGTTCCTTCATCAAGACTCTGCAGCTGTTCACTCCAAACTTCTCGGTCCGCGATGACAGAACGGCCGACAAGGATCAGCTTTACTCCCTGCACGTTGCTCGCGAGATAATTGGCTATTGTCAGTCCTACACCTCCGAGACCTCCTGTAATAAGGTACACACCATTTTGTTTAAGCCTGAATGGAAGCTCAGACGTTGAATTCGTTTCAATCTCATCGAAAAATTGAGTCCAAAGATGCCCTCCTCGATACGCCAAAGTCTCAATACCCGGTTTATATAGATTTTCGAGTAGGCCCCGAGATAATACAAAATTGTCCTGATGGTTTATTTCTTCATGACAAAGATCGATCAGTCTACAAGTAACCCCCGCGTATTCTTGTGGAATGACAAGGCAAGGCCCTTTAAGCATTGCGTGTAGCGGAGAAACGGATTCAGTTCCGGTCACTTCGTAAATATTTGTCGACACAACATCAATATGAACGTCTTTTTCGTGTCCATTAACGCCCAAAGACTGGGCAAGGAATAATAGACTATAGAATCCCGGGGGAGCGGGTAATTGCTCGTCCGGTGTTGCTATTCCCCATGCATGTACTATTCGATTCGGGAAAAGCTTTTCTTGTTTTAGCGCTTGGAATAAGCGCTCGTAACTTTTGGGATCGGAGCTGTCCACATCGAACTCATATGGACCTCGCCTAACGAACTCTTTACCCTCTGCAACCTTTATAAGGTTCTTTACTGAGGTGCTTAGCCATTCGGCTAACTGATCCGCCACGCCAGTTTGGTCAATAAAAAGCAGCCAACAAGCTCCCTCTGAATTAAAAGGGAGCTGCGGTTTTGTGTAGCCGGACACTCTTTTCCAGGAAGGCTCATAAAACCAATTGGCTAGGTTTGGTTCTTTTATCGTAGCGTCGGCAGGCGCTTGTTTTTCTGCATTCTGCTGTGCCTCGATCCAATAGCGTTTCCGTTCAAAAGGATACGAAGGCAACGATACCCGTTTCGGAACAGACTCGCCATGTAATGCCTGCCAGTTGGGTTCCACACCTGCGGTCCATAGCTGCCCAAGGGTCAATAGCGCGACTTCAATGCTAGAGTTTTTCGTTTCCGGGGGCGGAAGTGAGTTCAACACCATTTGAGCCGCTGCTTTGTCAGGATGACGACGAGCAATAGACATTAATGCTCTTCCCGGTCCAACTTCCATAAGTATCCATGATGGATCCTTCAAGAGCACACTCAAGCCTTGACCAAACTGTACCGGCTCACGCAAATGTCTGACCCAATATTCCGTAGATGTTGCTTGATCTTCTGTAATCCAGTCTCCGGTTAAAGTAGAGACATAAGGTGCCGTAGGCGGCTGTAGTGAAACGCTGTCAACAACTCGCCGGAACTGTTCAAGAATTGGTTCCATCATGGAGCTGTGGAATGCGTGAGACGTACGAAGCCGAAGGCAGCCTACGCCTCGCTCTACCAATTGTTCTTCAAGTTTATCGACCTCTTCATGAGCACCGGCAACTACGCACAGAGAAGGAGAATTAACCGCTGCTATTTCCAGCCTTTTACCGATTAAGGGCAATAGTTCACTTTCGGATAAGGACACCGACAACATGCTGCCGCCGGGAAGCGTTTGCATTAGTCTTCCCCTTTCCGAAACCAGCCTGAGCCCATCTTCGAGGGAAAACACTCCGCTGAGGCATGCTGCTACGTATTCCCCTACACTATGTCCTATCATGGCCTGGGCCTTAACCCCCCATGACATAAACAATTTTGCCAATGCATATTCAAGAACAAATAAAGCAGGCTGTGCAAATTCTGTTTTTTGTAACTTTTCGGCAGCTTCAGCGGTGTCCACAGATGAAGTGAATAAAAGATCCTGAATAGGTTCACCCAAGTGAGGCAAAAGCAGCCTGGAACATTGCTCCACTTCCTGCCGGAATACATCCTCACACTGGTAAAGTTCTATGGCAGCATTGATGTGCTGTGAGCCCTGCCCAGGGAACATAAAGGCAATGGGACGTTTTCCTGCTTCTTGGGTACCGGATGCCATGTTCCCCAAGTTCGACATGGAAAGGGCCGATAGTGCATCTTCTGTGTCTTTACAAACAAAAGCGCAGCGCTGACCCAATGTACGTCTACCAACCTGTAAGGTATAGGCAACATCAGCCAGGTCCAAATCAGGTTTACTGCGTAAATGATCGGCTAGGTTCGCCGCCATCGCGTTGAGGGCGGTTTTAGTTTTAGCAGAAAGTACCAGTAGGTGATGACGAGGTGAAGATGATTCGCGGACGCACTGTGGCGCTTCTTCTATCACTACATGTGCATTTGTTCCACCAATTCCAAAGGAACTGACACCGGCGATTCTCGACTGTCCATTGGATTCCCAATCATTAAGGGTGCTGTTTACAAAAAAAGGCGACTGCTTGAAATCAATGCGTGGATTTGGCTGAGTAAAATGTAAACTCGCAGGTAGCTGGCGATGCTCAAGTGCCAATGTGGTTTTGATCAAACCTGCTATACCAGCTGCAGTGTCCAGATGGCCAATGTTGCTTTTAACGGATCCGATTGCACAAAACGTTTTCTTCTGCGTCGAATGTCTAAAAACCTGGCTTAAGGCCGCTATTTCAATGGGATCACCAAGGGCCGTACCTGTACCGTGAGCTTCGACATAACTAACTTGCTCAGGTGTTACGCCTGAGATAGCCTGCGCCATTGCAACAACCTGCGCTTGTCCGGAAACACTCGGAGCGGTATAACCTACCTTATCTGCCCCGTCGTTGTTAATGGCAGAACCTCGGATCACTGCGCGTATCTGATCGCCGTCGGCTAACGCATCTTCTAATCGTTTCAGTACAACGACGCCTGCTCCGCTACCACTTACTGTGCCATTTGCTTCAGCATCAAAAGCTCGGCAATGCCCGTCAGGCGAGCCTATTCCGCCCTGGTGATAAAGGTATCCGGTGATATTGGGTACGGCAACAGCAACACCTCCAGCCAATGCCATATCACATTGGTAGCTGTTTAGTGCCTGGCATGCCATGTGAACGGCCACTAAAGATGTAGAACAAGCCGTTTGTACGGTAACACTGGGGCCTTTTAGATTCAGCTTATAGGCAGTATGGGTGGTGAGATGGTCATTTCGATTAAACGTGGCGGTTTGTAGTAGTCCCATCGTGTCAATAAGCCTGCGGTTACTCAGCAAGTTATTGAGTAGGTAAGTATTGATCCCGTTCCCTGCGTACAAGCCTATGTCACCGGGGTATCTGCTGGCATCGTAACCGGCATTCTCCAGTGCTTCCCAGACACATTCTAGAAAAATCCTTTGTTGAGGATCAGCAATTTCAGCTTCTCGAGGTGTAAAGCCAAACAACCCTGCATCAAACCCTTCAATATCGTCAAGGGCTCCGCGGGCCTTGACGTAGCTCGGGTCACTCATCACATGATCAGAAATACCTGCATTTTTTAATTCTTCATCAGTGAAAAAACGGACAGATTCCACCCCATTTTTTAAGTTCGCCCAGAAATCATCTAAATTGGTCGCCCCGGGAAATCTTCCCGCCATGCCTACGATGGCTATACCTTCAAGGGGCTCGGAAACATCGGATGTTGTCATAGTCTGTTCTTCCATTCATTGGATGCCAATTTGTTTCGTGTAGCAGCCTTTCTGGCGCGTGCTGCGCGGTCCTGGATCTTGTTTATCTTTTCCTGTTGCGCACTTGTATCTCCCTCATCACGCTGAAGCAATTCAGCCATACTGGCGACAGTTGGGTGCTGAAAAACATCGATAATGAGGACGTTTGCGCCCAGTTCTTCACATAGTCGACCGTGAAGTTGGATCAGCAGTAGAGAGTGGCCGCCGACATCGAAGAAGTTGTCTTCTAAGCCTACTTTTTCTATGCCCAGGAGTTGTTGCCAGATTGATGCTATTTTTTTCTCGAGGTCTGTCTGGGGAGCAAAGTAATTGTCCTGTTGACGAGTTAGCTGGTGTTCGCTCGACGCAAGGGCTACGCGATCGACTTTTCCGTTTCGGGTTAAAGGCATCTCATCAAGCACTACCAGATTGGCTGGTATCATGTAAGCGGGGAGTTTTTCTTTCAAAAACAGACGTAAGGCCTGGGCTGACAGCATACCGTCAGAAGCTTGCTGTTCGTGAGTAAAGTCTTTTACACCTGTCGTATCATTTTGCTGCAATCCGTGACGACTTGCATAGACATTGTAACGATCGGTCCCCGACAACTCTTTGTCTTGCACAACAAGTGTTTCAAAGCCATGCTTCTCAAGAAGCTCTGAGATTTGATTGGTTCGGCCAGCGGTTTCGTTGTCACCTGAATCATGGACTTCCAACACCATTTGTTGTATTTTTTGCCAATCCACACCTTCAATACCATTTAACACGTCCAACTCTGCTCGTTGAACATCGATTTTAAGAAGATCAATTTGGTCAATGTTTTCGTCAGCAATGATTTGTGAAAGTTTACGAAGGTTACAATCGTATGTCTCGGAAACAAATCTACCGTTCAAGAGTCCATCGACATGTTCAACTAATTCTTCGCTACCTTTGACCTCATTTTCTTGTTGATTGATCAAATATCGTTTAATGACAGCAATGTCTGCATCGGCATCAGAATAGTCCAAACGTCCGGACATCGTGCTGTAATGGGGATAGTAGGTAAACTGAGCCGTCTCATTGCGATCAGATACCCCTAGAGGAAACAATTTGACGTTTGGCGCGTAAAGATCTGAGTTAATGCGACATAATTCTAATAAGGGTAGAATTGGCTCAAACGCGTAGATGTCAGCTTCGGGACAATGCTGGGCAACAAAAAGGGAAAACATTCCAATATTGGCGCCAACATCAAATACTGTTGCGTTTGGAGGCAACTTGAGTCCATGACGCAAATAGATATTCTGCTCAAATATCTCTTGATAAAGGTATTCAGTTTCGTGCTGATTACGATGAACGACCGCTTTACCGTTAGGCAAAGCCACTCGTTGATGTCCATCAATTTTTTTAGCGTAGTGACGTTTCGGTAGCACATACCCGACGAGTTGGCCCACTTCGTCTTGCGTTTTGCTAATGACAACTGCTGCTTCTTGTACACCTGAAAATTGACAAAGGACTTTTTCTATTTCGGGGAGTTCAATACGAATGCCACGTACCTTTACCTGGTGATCGATGCGCCTTAAATACATCAATTCACCATTATTGTGATACTTAACGAGATCTCCTGTTCTATATAAACGCTGCCCCTTTAATTGTGTAAACGGATCCGGGACAAATCGGTCTGCGGTTAACGCCGGTTGCCTTACATATCCCCGTGCCAAACCTTCTCCCCCAATGTAGAGCTGTCCGACAGAACCAATAGGAACGGGGTTTAGGTACTCATCAAGCACGTAAGTGCGCACATTTGAGAGTGGTCGGCCGATGGCGGGGCTGGTTCCTTTTATTTCACTGAAAGTAGTGTCAACGGTGCATTCAGTAGGCCCATAAACGTTAAAACATCGTTTTTCGTTTGCATTGGACAGGCGTTGCCAAAGCACGCCATGAATAGCTTCCCCACCGACTAATACAATGTCAGGCAAACCGGATAAGTCCTCTTTCATCCCCGCTGCAAGCCAAAGCTTGAGTTGAGAAGGAGTACAGTCAATTGCATCTATGCTGTGTTTTTTGGTATAGGCGGCGAGTTCAAAGGGGTCATGTCGTATGTTTTCTGGAATAAAGCAAACGCAATGGCCATGAAGAACCTGGATCAACTGTTTAACGGATGAATCAAATGTAATGGGAGCATTTAGCCCGATGGTTAACGCCATTTCATTCGTTGTGTAAATCTTTTGTTTGAGGGCTAAAGCCAGGTTCATGACTGATCGGTGTTTGACCATTACACCCTGGGGTTTACCTGTTGAACCCGAGGTGTAGAGAATGTACGCCAGATTATCAATAGATAAACTCGGAAGTTCTTCTTGCTCCATGGACGGGTTGGCAAGGGTTTCTATTTGTACTAATTCGACATTTAGGTCAACTAACTGCTCAGCCATACATTGTTGTGTGACAATGACTCGGCAGTCAGCGTCATCGGCGATAAACGCAATTCTGTCCAAAGGTTGAGTGGAGTCAATCGGCACATAAACACCACCCGCTTTCCAAATTCCCAAAATGGCAACAAGCAACTGATGAGTGCGCTCCAAACATAAACCGACGGCAATTTCCGGTCCCACTCTAGCTTGCCGCAAGCGACGGGCTAGTTTATTAGCCTGTTGGTCGAGTTTTGAAAAGCTGAGTACAGTATGTTGATCAATCACCGCATTGGCGTCTGGGGTATATTGGGCTTGGCGCTCAAATAACTGATGCAAACAAAGTTCGCTACCATTGCCTTGGCCGGTCTGATTCCACTGCTCAAGCAACACCTTGCGCTCGCACTCAGGTAACACATTTAGCTGTCTAAGGCATGCTTCAGGAGCTGAGATTACTGCATTTAATAAGGTAACAAAACGATCCGCCAGACGTTCGATACTACTGCTACTATATTTGCTCTGGTCGTAGTGAAACTCAAACGTGAGCTCGTCGGCACCCTCCAGGCAGTTAAGCTTAATTTCGAATAGTTCAGTGTCGGACGAAAGCTGCTGCAACGATAAACGCAAGGGACCCAATCGTTTATCTTTTGGTATCGACTGATATTCAAACTTGATGGGCAAGGTACCTCCACTGCCTGGAGGAAAATGGTCTTGCGCGGCGTTAGCCTTCTTTAATTCACTATCAGCTTGTTGTAGAACATCAATAAAGTGGTAATCTTCTTCTATCGTTAACGCGACAGGCAAAAACTTAGCGTAAAGTCCCAAAGATAGGTCGAGTCCCTGCATTGTTCGCCCATCAAAAGACACACCCATAGTGAATGAAGGTTGCTCGCTATTTCTCCAGGCCAATGTCCCAAACGCTGACATTAGGGCAGTTTGTAAGGGTAATTTATATTGTGAGCACAAAGACCTCAGTTGCTCGAGCGCATCGGAAATAAGGGTTCTCCTGACACACCCAGGGGACGTTGAACACACAGTTTCACTATGGGTTGGTTCCAAAGTCAGAGGGTTGCCCGTTGGAAGTAAATCTTCCCAGTATTTATCGATATTTTCCTGGCTTGAATCCTCCAGAATTTCATTCTGCCACTCGCTATAATCGGCATATTGAACACAATCATCAGGGCCAGAAATGCCGCTGCCAAGGTCTTTGGTATTTCCCTGTGGCAACTGTTCAAACATAATGCACAGGGACCGAACGTCCGCGCATAAAGTTGGTAAAGTAACTAACAACACTGATTCTGACTCTGAGAATATGAGCAGCGTGAAACGTCCAGATCCGTTTTGCTCATTTGCTGACGTGTTCTGTGCGTCGAGGCACAGTTGTCTGTTTATTACATTTTGAACCGGCTCAGTACCGGCAACCTTCAGAGTATTAAGCCTGATCTGAGCATTTGGTGCCGGAGCTTGTACTGGGACATCCATCCCACTCAAAAGTGGGAAGTGAGTGCGCAAGGATTCATGCCTGTCGGTGAGTACTTGTAATCTGTCCGACAAGTTGAAATCTGATGCTTTTCCTTCAATTCGGATGACACATTGAGAAACAGAACTTTCTGCACCTGCGGCCAACCAAACATGTCTCTGTTGAGGTGAGAGTCGAAAACCTTCGATTACATCTTCTTCCACGCTTTGATGCCCCTTATGTCTTATTCCGTTACAAACAATTCTGATACAGAGCCAGAGGTGTTTAGCCTCAATCGCTCAGTCATAGCTACCAAGATATCTCTGGACCCCTCGAAAGGCTCCCGGCCATGGGACGACAAAATATTATCCAGCAACAGAATGTCTCCCTGCTCCCATTCGAAACTGACTTTAGCGCGATTATAAGTTTCACGAACTTCCTCCATGATTGAATCGTCGATGGCAGAACCATCTCCAAAAAAAGCGTTGCGCGGAACATCATTTTCAGTGAACTGCGCCAATAGCCCTTCCCTTATCTTTGGCATCAAATTTGACAGATGAAACATATGTGCATGATTGAACCAGACAGTTGTGCCTAATTTGGGATGTGAAACCGTCACATGACGCACAGCCCTTGTGCGCAGACGTCCGCCGTTCCTCCATTCACATTGCATATTGGCTTCTTGACAATAGCGTTCGACTGCCTGGCGGTCATCGGTTTGAAATGCCTCTTGCCACGAAAGATCCAGCCCTTCACCATAATTTTTAACATACATAACTCCCTTATCGAGGAAGCGTTTTTTAAGGGTCGGCGACAACATTTTGATGACCTTGCGATCGTCTGCAATAGGCGTCCTCCCTCCTTTCGTGGCGGGTTTGCGGCAATAAAACCAAATCTTGCCCGGACAGCTATGTGAATATGACATTTCATGGTGAAGAGCAATCGGCTGATCTGCGGGATACGCTGTTGAGGTATAGATCTTTGCTGCTACTTGGCTACGCGCCGCTGCGCGTTCCTTATATTCCAATACCTCGTTGGATAGCCCATTAACCACTTGGGAAAAGTGTTCAGCTGTTTCACTATTAAAACCGCGAAAAAGGATAGCTCCGTGTTTGAGCAGCTCCCGTTCTATCAGCTCCTTTTGCGCAATGGCCCAATTTGCTAAATTCAGATCATCCACACCCGGACTGATGACCAATGGATAGCCCTCCATATTTTTCAGGTAGTTGAACTTGACCAGATCCCGATCTGACAGCCTGATACCTTGACGTCTGCGAGGAAAGTTACTGCTCATTGCACCCTCCTGTTGCTACTTTTTCTAACTGCGACCAGGCGCAAGGCTTTGCCATACTCACTAAGACACGTCGTTTGCCGGCGTAAGGCTCTCTTCCATGGGCACAAAGCAGGTTATCCAGCATAAGAACATCGCCGTCGCGCCAGGGAAAGCTTATTTTCTCTGCTAAATAAGCTTCCCTTAGTTCTCTTAACACCTCGACTGGAATAGCTTCGCCATTTCCATAGTAAGTTTGATTTGGAAGTGCATCCTCGCCAAACTCATCAACAACTTGCTTGGGAAGAGGCGGCTCAAGGGTTGAAATATGGAAGAACGTAGCGTGATTAAACCAAATCGGTTCTCCGCTTATCGGATGCCGTGCCGTCACTCTTCTTACCTGCCAGGTTCTCAAATGGCCTCGGTCTTTCCACTCATAATGTATTCCATTTGCACGACAATAGGCTTCTACCTCTGAGGGGCTTGACGTTTGAAAAGCGGTTTGCCAGCTCAGACCAAAAACTTCTCCGAAATTTCGAACATACATGTACCCCAGTTGTTCAAAACGCTCGCGTGTTTCTGTCGATAATCGGCTAAACACCCGTCTTGTATCTGCCAGTGGCGTGCTCCCCCCTACTTTGCTGGCAAACCTGCAATGAAAATAGATACGAGTCGGAAAAGTTTGGTTGTACGATTGCTCGTTGTGCAAAAAGATAGGATATGCCGCGGGATGATCTGTAGAAGTATAAACTTTACCATTCACCTGGCTTCGCGGTGAGGAGCGTTCAGTGTAACTAAGTGGCTCTCCGCCCGAGACTCGAACAAAATGTTCAAAATCGTCAATTTCAGGTAACCGGAAACCTCGGAAAAGTATTGCGCCATATTTGTTAAGGTGGGCTTGTATGAAGCGTTCATTTGACTCAGCCCAGCTGGCCAGATTGAGACCTTCTATTGTTGGCTCGACGACCAATGGGTAAGTTAGTCCCTCCAGCCGGTCTGTTCTGATGAGTGCTTTTTCAGAAACTCTAATTGCCCTTCTTTTCTTGATCAGGGGGGAGAATGAGGTCATTTTGTCTGTTTCACTCACGACCATCTCCTTACCCTTCTTTCTCAACAATTTTGATTGACTTCCTTTTAGTCCTATCAAAATGTTGTTGACGCGCTTCAGATAATTGCTGTTGTGAGCTTTCCTCGCTTTCCCTTTCTTCAATAGAACGTGTTTCCAGCTGCGATATTCTAGTTGTCGGGTCACTGATTGCACTTGTCAGCAAAGAAACATACTTGGTATGCAAGGCCTCTATTGTTTCCAGCTCAAAAAGATCGCTTCTAAACGCCCATTTTACCTCCAATGTATTGTTCCCTTCGTATATCCAAACGGTTAAGTCATATCGCACTGACTCATACTGCAATGGATAGTTTTCCAGGGTGATGCCGGCATTTTGGGAAGACAGTTGTTGCTGATTTTGCAAGCCAAACGCGATTTGAAAGAAAGGTGGATATCCCGGACGTCGCTGGGGTTTCAATTTATCGACCAACATATCGAAGGGCAAATCTTGATGGGCATATGCGTTTAAACTCATTTCCTTAACCCGACTCAGGAGTTCTCTGAAACTTGGATCTCCTGACAAATCTGTCCGAAGCACGAGCATATTGACAAAGCAACCAATCAAACTTTCTGTTTCAGCAGGACCGCGTCCTGCAATGGCAGAACCGACAAGGATGTCCTCTTCGGCTGTAACTTTGCCCAACAGCACATTAAATGCCGCTAGCATAGTCATAAAGAGCGTTGTGCCCTCTTGTCTGCTAAGCTGCCTAAGTTGCTCCCCTAGTTCATTAGACAGTGGAAAGAATTTATACTGACCGCGAAAATCTATCTCCGCCGTTCTAGGTTTGTCGGTTGGTAATGTCAGATAGCCTGGCGGGTTTTGCATCACACCTTTCCAGTAATCCAACAGATTTTGAGCATAATCTGAGCGAATCAATTCCCTTTGCCAATGAGCATAATCAGCGTATTGGTAGGGCAACTCGGGTAGTTGTGGTTGTGTTCCTTCGACAGCCCCCTGATAAAGTCGTCCAATTTCCCGCCTAAGTAGGGCAATTGACCAGCCATCGCAGGCAATATGGTGTGTATTTAGTAATAACACGTGTTCCGTGTCGCTCATATGAAGCAACTTGACGCGGAAAATCGGGCCATTAATGAGATCGAAAGGTAAGCTGGCCTCTGTTGTTACTATTTCTTGAGAACGTTTTTGTTGATCTTGTTCAGTTAGCGCAGAGAGATCCTCGACCTCCACCGAGCTTTTGGGCACCCCGCCTATAACTTGTACCGGATGGTTGTTCTTAATAGCGTAGCTAGTCCGCAAAATTTCGTGTCGCGTAACTAACTGGTTAATCGCCTTTTCGAACGCCGGCAAATTCAACTGGCCTTGGATACTTATAGCAGCCGGCATATTGTAAGCCGCACTTGAAGGCTGGAGTTGATGTTCCAGCCATAATCTTTGCTGAGAAAAAGATAATGGCAAATCAGCATCTCTGGACACCTTGCTGATTTTCACCATGTGAGGACTGTAATCCCCTTTGTACTCAGCTTCTAGCTCTTTGGCCAAGTCTTCCACAACCGGAAATTGAAAGACGGTCTTTAGAGAAACCTCGGACTGTAGAACTTCCCGTAATCTGTAAAGCATCTTAGTCGCATTGAGTGAATTCCCGCCAATGGTAAAGAAGTTGTCGGTCAATCTGATATCACTTATATTCAGAACTTGCTTCCAGGTGTTTATTACAAGCTCCTGGGTGGCACTCAAACTGACTATGGGTTGATTTTCTAGCTGTCGCCTTTGAACCTCGGAACCCAATTCTAGCAAGCGAACATGGTCTATCTTTCCGTTCGATGTTACCGGTAGTCTCTCAATACAGATTACCGCAGCAGGCACCATATAATCAGGTAGCTGCTCACGTAAGAAAGCACTTAGCTGTTGTTCAACGATGCCATCATTGAGTGCACTCGTTTGTTTTAGTGTTGCGAAAGCTACCAATCTTTTTTCGCGGCCATCGGGCTTCTCAGATGAGCCTCCATCAACGACAACTGCTGCCTCGACAACTTGATCGTGACCGATTAAAACAGATTCAATTTCCTGCAGTTCAATGCGGAATCCTCGTAACTTAACCTGTCGATCCACTCGTCTCAGGTAATCAATATTGCCGTCATCTTGCCAGCGCGCAAGATCGCCGGTTTTATAAAGTCGAGCTCCCGGGTTAGTACTAAATGGATCGGGCAAGAATCGCTCGGCTGTTAACGCTGGCTTGTTCCAATAACAACGAGCAAGTTGAATACCACCGATGTAGATTTCTCCAACCACCTTTTTAGGCACGGGTTGGCCTTGTTGGTCTAATATATAAATTGAGCTATTGGCTACAGGCATTCCGATTGAAGGTAATTTAGTCCAGCCTGACGTTTCCCTTGGCAAGGTGTAAGTAGTTGTTACATGGGTTTCTGCTGGGCCATAATGATTGTGTAATTTGCACTCGTTTAAGGTGCTGAATAAAGAAGAAATTTCTTGGGTGACATGCAGTTGTTCACCTGCGGTAATGATCTCACTTAGTTTCAGATTTCGGTCATCAGGGCTAACATCAGCAGCTTCTGCTAGCCCTTGCAAGGCTACATAGGGTAAGAAAAGGCGTTCAACGCCCGTTTCCGATAAGTAGTCAAGTAAACGTGGGAAATCTCGTCGTAGGTAGTCGTCTATTACGTCGAGCTGTGCACCGGAGCACAATGTGCAAAAGATTTCCTGAAAAGCCACGTCAAATCCGATAGCAGCAAAATGTACGCATTTTTGACGATTACCGCTTCCCCAACTTTTTATCTGCCAATTGATCAGGTTAACCAAAGATGCATGGGGCATAGCCACGCCTTTAGGTTTCCCAGTCGTACCCGATGTGTAGACCACATAGGCTAGATGGTCAGCAGTAAGATGCGTATTGGATCGGGTAAGTGGTTTGTCAGATAGATCGCCCCAACGATTCTTGTCAGAATCAAGCTCTACAATCAAAGGTTCTACTTCAATACTGTTGGACAGGTGATTTATGTCAACTGAAACGGATGAATGAGTCAGTATCACTTGGGGTGAAATATCCTCCAATATGCCAGATAAACGCTCATCTGGAATAGAAGTGTCTAGGGGAACGCATGCGCCTCCTGCTTTAAGCGTCGCCAGAAACGCAATGATCATATCGGGGCTGCGTTGCATAATGGTCGCAACTCTACAATCGGCAGCAACTCCAAGTTTTTGAAGATAGTGTGCCAAGCGATTGCTTTGCGTGTCCAACTCTGTATAAGTTAATTGCTGATTGTGACTCGATATTGACGTCGCATCTGGATGTTTAATGACTTGCTGCTCAAAAAGTTCGTGAACACAAAGTTTATTTACATCCGGTGCAATCTCACCGCAACTCCATTGTTCCCTAAGTTGGTGTTGCTCTTTGCTGGCCAAAAAGTGTAATTCATTTATTGGCTTATCCGCTCCTTCGATCATAGCTTTCAACAACATTCGCCAATGCTGTAAAAAGCTATTAATTGTCTGCCTGTTAAAGAGCGATGTAGCGTATTCAAGTTTTCCGGTGATCTCGCGACCAGTATCCTCCAGCGAAAGCGTCAAGTCGAAAATTGAAGTCACTCTGGGCATCTCGAATGATTCAACAGTCAGTTGCGGTGATTTTCTGGTTTCTTCAGACTCATTCAGCCAAGCAAACATAACTTGAAATATCGGAGCATGAGATAAGCTTCGAGCAGGTTGCACCGCTTCAACCACTTGTTCAAACTGCACATTTTGGTGTTGCTGCGCTTCTAATGATGTCTTACTAACGCTTTGTAGTAACTCGGACACGGTTGGCGTACCGCGCAAATCCAACCTCAGAGCAACAGTGTTGACAAAGATTCCGATTAGGGGTTCAACCTCTGTTCTGGTCCGATTAGCGACAGGAGTGCCTATTACGACATCTTTTTGTCCTGACAACCGTGACATGAGCATTGCCCAACCAGCGAGTAGAGAAACGTATAGCGTCGCATCATTGCGCCGACTTAACTTCCTCAAGTCTTCTGCCAAAGCGTATTCCAGCTCGATAGAAACGGCATCCCCAGTGAAATTCTGACTAGTTTGACGAGGCCGATCAGTCGGTAACTGTAGGAGCGGAGCCGCGTCCTTTAACTTTTTCTTCCAATAGGAAAGGCTTTGTTTCTGTGCGTCGCTGTCCAAAGATTGCCTTTGCCATGCGGCATAATCAGCGTACTGAACGGAGAGTATTGGTAAGTCTGGTTGCTCTTGTGCAAGAAAAGCTTCGTAAAGCTCAACGAGCTCATTTATGAACACCCTAATTGACCACCCATCCGCAATGATGTGATGAAGGGTTACAAACAACACGTGTTCTTCGGCGCCTAGGCTAACGAGTTTACCGCGAGCCAGTGGCCCTTTGTCCAAATCGAATGGTTGCTTAACCTCTTGTTCTGCCAACTTCTGGAGATCCGCACGTTTATCAATTGCGTGTTTTAAATCGCTGTCATTTAAAAAGAATCCGACTTCCGGTGAACCGATAACCTGCACCGGCTGGCCGTTAACCTGGGAAAAACTGGTACGCAACGCTTCGTGTCGAGTCACAATATGATTCAAGGCCTGACTCAACGCTTGGCGATCCAGGTGACCTAGCAACCTGACACCACCGGCGATATGGTAGGCTAAGCCTGCTCCTTCAAATTGTGCTAAAAACCACAAGCGATGTTGCGCAAACGACAAAGGTAGAGGTTCGGTTCTTGATAGTATTTTAATGGGTTGATTAATCGCTTGAGCAGAAGACTCAAGTAAAATGTCGACCCATCTGGCGAGGGTTTCGACTGTGGGGTCTTCGAAGATATGTATCAAAGGCAAGTTAATGTTAAACGTTTCGTTTATACGCGAAACTACTCTGGTCGCAGCCAATGAATGACCACCCAAATCGAAAAAATTGTCATAAACACTTATTTTTTCAACATTTAACACCGCCGACCAGATTTCAGACACGGCTTTCTCTACTGGAGTGCGTGGGTTAACCACTTCGTCTCTACTGTCTTCTTCTGTTGGCGTTAAGCCCGCTAAAGCACGATTATCTACCTTGCCATTCAGAGTCCGCGGTATTGCATCCAAAGCGATAAAGCGAGAGGGTACCATGTAACCAGGTAGTTTATTTTTGACATAGGAACGCAGCGTTTGATGCCCTGAGCTCTGGCCATCAACTTGCACATAATAAGCAATGACACTCTTATCCCCTGACGCATCGCTTCTCACTATCACCGCTGCTTCCTGTACGAAGGGGCTGGAAAGCAGCACAGCCTCAATTTCGGGGAGCTCTATTCGGAAACCCCGTAACTTAATCTGACGATCGGCTCTGCCCACAAACTCAATTTCACCGTCTGAGCGAAAGCGTGCCAGATCTCCCGTTCGATAAAGCCGTGCCCCTGGAACTTCTGAAATTGGGTCCGGAACGAAACGTTCGGCGGTCATCATCGGAAGGCGGTAATATCCGCGAGCCAGACCTTGGCCACCAAGATAAAGTTCCCCGGTGATCCCCTGAGGAACCAGATCTCCTCTTGAGTCAAGGATGTAAGCTTGGGTATTGTCTATGGGTCGGCCAATGGTTGGTGTTTGTGTTGCGCCTTTTTCTATCAAAACGGCCGTCGAGTATGTTGTGTCCTCTGATGGCCCGTAAAGATTCATTACCTGTTTGATACCGTTGAGCTTGTATGCGTATTGAACCAACGAATTTTGTAACGGTTCACCAGCGAGATTAACTGCACAAACGCGCTCACCGATCACCCCCAACTTGAGCAACTCATTCATTACTGAAGGAACAGTATTGACCAGCGTTACTTCATCGGCTGCTGGCAACTTGTCGAGTGCAAGAGCGTTCTTGGCCAAAATAACGGTGCCGCCGCTGGCAAGTGGAACAAAAATTTCAAATATTGATAAATCAAAACAAATTGAGGTGGAAGCCAAAACGCCCGATAGCTGTTCTACGCTAAAGTTGTTTTTTGCCCAATGAATAAAAGCAGACACGCTGTGATGTGTTATCGCAACACCTTTGGGGCGCCCTGTAGAGCCAGAGGTATAAAGAATGTAGGCCAAGTTATACGTGTCTACATGTACATTGAGATTATCTTGCACTTGCACCAATGCATCATTGGGTTCGCAAACGTCAATGTCTTCAACATTGACGCAATTGGCAGATGCCACTAACTTTGAAGTCAACACATTTAGGCTATGTTCAGTCAACAGTATCTTGGGGCATGCATCTTCAATCATTGCATTCAACCGCTCAAGAGGATAGTCAGGATCAAGAGGCAAATATGCACCGCCCGCTTTGAGTACCGCCAGAAGTGCAGTAACCATAGTGCTGGAACGCTTAGTGACTACACCGACAACGACATCCGGGCCAACACCATTTGATTGCAGGTAGCGAGCAAGGCGATTGGCTTTGTTGTTAAGCTCGTTGTAAGTTAGTCGTTGTTCACCATCAATTAGTGCTGTCTCGTTGGGTGTACGTGCAGTCTGTTCTTCCATAAACTCGTGAATACAGACATTAGGATAGTCGACGACTGAACTGTTCCACTGTGTTGTAAGCTGTTGTCGCGCCTCATTAGACAATATTTCAAGTCTTGAGATTGGCGTTTCAGGTGCCGATATTGCGTGTTGTAGCAACTGCGTGAGCTGAGATACCATTCCTCTTACCACTGAAGCATCAACGCGATCAGGTTTGTATTCCCAATGACCTGATATGTCATTGTCACCTTCTTGAATTGTAAGCGTAAGATCGAACTTGGCCTGCCGCGCCTCCAATGTTAATGGCTTGACACAAAGGTCAGGCAAGCTCACCCCACTGACTTGGTTATTTACCACTAACATCACTTGGAATAACGGTGTACTCTGACTTGCATGGTGTCGCTCTGCTTGTAACTGAACAACCATCTCAAACGGGACATCACCATGAGCCTGGCCTTCCAGAGTTAGTTCACGCGCTTGCTCAAGCAACGTAATAAAACTCGGATCACCTGAGAGATCACCACGCAATACCAGTGTATTTGCAAAGAAACCAATTAACGGCTCCAGATCGTGATGACGTCGTCCTGCTATCGGTGTTCCAATGAGAACATCATTCAGACCGGTATGGCGATGCAGCAGTATCTGTAAGCCTGCCAACAGCGTCATAAATGTGCTCACGCCCTGTTCTTGATTAAATTGCTTAAACGCCTCGCACAATTCAGGAGTAAAGCAGAGCTTCTCAGTCGCTGCACCCGATACTGGGTCAGGTAGAAGTTTGGCCGTTGAATTAAACTCTAATACTGGTAATGGCCCTTGAAGTTGCTTTTGCCAGTAATAGAGGTGTTCTTTCAACTTGTCTCCGTTTAGCTGTTCACGTTGCCATTGCGCAAAATCAGCGTATTGAATAGGCAAGTCCATTAATGGAGAGGGTTGATTATCACAAAAAGCAACATACAGACTGGATAACTCACGGATCAGTATTTCTGCTGACCATCCGTCGAACGCTATATGATGTATAGTTAAAAGCAGAATATGTACATCATCATCCAAGCACAACAACTTACCCCGCAACAAAGGACCAGCACCAAGATCAAAAGGCTGCCACACCTGCTCTTCCAACAAATGCATCACCTCACTGCGACTCACTCCCGTACCGCCCAGATCACTTATTTCCAGGTTCCACTCAACTGTTGGCGAAACCCGTTGTAATGCTTGACCGCCAATACTACTAAAGGTCGTTCTCAATACTTCGTGACGATCTATAATCGAGCTGATACAAGTCTCCAGTACTTCAACATTAAGTCGACCTGACAACTCTACGGCGATTGGAATGTTGTAAGTTACGGTGCCCGGCTCAAGTTGGTCCAGAAACAATAATCTTTGTTGTGAAAACGACAGGGGCAGCGGTAAGTCACGCGGCAGGCTCGGAATAGGTTCCACTGGATGCACTGCCTCAGTGTCCTGTTTAAGGTTGTCAATATGCTCCGATAACTCCGCCACCGTGGGTGCGTTAAACATATCAGCCAACGGCATTTCTACTTGAAATTTTTCGTTGATGCACATGCCTACGCGAACGGCGATCAGTGAATGGCCACCTAACCCAAAAAAATTTTCGTGAATACCAACGTTATTAAGACCGAGTGTTGAGGTCCAGATTTCTGCAACAGCTTCTTCGGTGGATGTTCTGGGGAGACTGTCGCTTGATAGTGTAGCATTGCCATTCCATTGTGGTTCAGGTAACGCTCTGTGGTCGACTTTACCGTTTGCAGTTAGGGGCATTTTATCCAGTAAGACAAATAATGAGGGCAACATATAATGTGGTAACTGGTGCTTGAGGTGTGCTCGCAGCTGTGTGCTGTTAGGCGATGTATTTTTTACCGCAACATAATAAGCAACGATGGATGGTCCATTCGGAGCGTCTTCCCTAAGCACTACGGCGATATCGTCAATGGCTGGATGAGACAACATGGCCCACTCTATCTCGCTCAATTCTATGCGGAATCCACGTAGTTTTATCTGGCGATCAATTCGTCCAAGAAACTCAATCTCACCATTTTCCAGAAATCTTGCTAAATCACCGCTGCGATAGAGTCGTGCGCCAGGTTCTTGTGAAAACGGGTCAGGCACAAAGTGTTCTGCTGTTAGAGACGGGCGTCCCAGGTACCCACGCGCCAAGCCTATACCACTAATGCAAAGTTCCCCTGGTAATCCCAAAGGCACTAGCTGCATATTGGGATCCACTATGTAGGTTTTAGTGTTGGCTATTGGTCGCCCAATTGAGGGAATTTGCGGTTGTCCTTTTGAATTCACCTCACACGCGGTAGTTACGACGCTGTTTTCAGTTGGCCCATAGTGGTTAAACAACGTTGTCGCGTGTTCTTTTTTGGGCCGACACAGCAACTTGTCTCCTCCCGTTAGCAGAGCTCTGAGGGTAAACTCCTTTGGCCAACTCTCGTTCAAAACTGCGGTAGCCATTGGAGTTGGCATAAAACAAATGGTAACTTTGTGCGCATTGAGCCACCCCAGTAGCCGTTGAGGCGAATTGCGCTCCTCTTGGGAAGGGATACAAATGCATGCACCAGCAGCGAGATAGGGCCAGCATTCCCAGACTGAAGCATCGAATCCCGGTCCTGCTAGCATAGTCGCTTTATCATCAGCCGATAATTTATAAGTCGTCTGATGCCAGGTAATGAGATTCATCAGACCGATGTGCGTCGTCCCAACGGCTTTTGGTTCACCGCTTGAACCCGATGTATAGGTGATATAAGCAAGTTGTGCTGGATACACCTGGCACTCAGGTTCTTGCTCACTATGGTGCATAATCTGTGACCAATCTGTATCGAGACTAATCACTCGTACATTGGAGTGATCAAAGCGACCAGCTTCTGCTCTGGTTGTCAGCACGACCTTGACCCGCGAATCGGCAAGCATAAAGTCTATTCGTTGTTGCGGATAGTCAGGGTCTAGCGCGACATAAGCCGAGCCTGACTTGAAACAGGCTAATACTGCAATCATGGATTCTGCACTACGCGGTAAACATAGTGCTATTCTCTGTTCACTAACGACGCCCAAAGTAATCAGATAATGTGCAAGGCGATTCGCATCGTTATTAAGTCGTTGATAACTAATCTGTCGATTTTTGTCTGACACTGCCAAAGCCTGAGGATGTCGATGTGCTTGTTTTTCAAATAGTTGGTGTGCACCAATGGCTCCGTCAGGGAGTTTTGATTGGGTATTGTTATAACTTCGCAAACGTTGGCCGTCATGCTCGTCAAACAGTTTGAGATCACTGAGATTGATATGAGGTTGAGAGACAACAGCCTGTAATATGTGCAGATATCGCTTCCACATTAACTCTATGGTGGAGGCATAAAAAAGATCTGCATTGTATTCAAACTGAACAGGAATCGCTGCTGAGACTTCTCGAATTGATTGCCCTGACAATTGTTCCGCAAGAGGCAACACGATAATGGTAAAATCATACTTCGAAGAGCGATTGTGGGTTTCAATCACGCTCATTTCTAATTCGGGAAGCGATAATTCTTTGGTCGGAGCATCCATAAAGGCAAACATGCCTTGAAATAGAGGGGAATGGCCCCGATTATCCTCGGGTTTCAGCGCTTCGACGACTTTATCTAGGGGCACGTCTTGGTTCGAATAGGCACCGAGACATACATTTCTCACCCTTTTGAGTAACTCAATAAATGACGGTGAACCCGTCAGGTCCGTTCTAAGGACAACCGTGTTAACCATCATCCCAAGGAGATCCTCAAAGGCCTCCGATCTGCGGTTAGCGATCCCGGTACCTAGGCTGATATCTACCTGCCCGGTATACTGATGAAGCAAAGCGTTAAAACCTGTAAGCATGGTCATAAACAGCGTTACGCCTTGTTTCCTGCTAAACCCACGCAGTTGTTCAGAAAGGTCGGCCGGAATGGAAAACTCTATAAGCTCTCCACGGTCACTAGCTGAAGATTGACGAGGCTCATCAGTAATTAAGTTAAGTGCAGGATCTGCCCCTTTGAGCTGTTGCCGCCAATAATCAAGTTGATTCTCTAGGTGCTCAGACTGTAACCAATTGCGCTGCCAATAAGCGAAGTCTGCAAATTGCAATTCGGGCTCTTTTAAAGGAGAAGGTTTTCCTTGAGAAAAAGCCTGGTACAAAGATAAGAATTCACGAATTAGGACCCCTTGAGTCCAGCCATCATGGGTGAGGTGGTGCTCTTTCAGTATCACGATATGGTCATCAGCGGCCATACGCAATGTAGTGAGCTTTAGCATAGGTCCATGCTCAATATCGAACTGCTGTTGTCCTTCTTGCTGAATTATCCATTGTGCTTCATGTTGATTATTTTCTACTTGGCTTAAGTCAACAACTGGAATTATCACCTTGTAAGGTTGCCCGATACGTTGCACAGGTCTGCCGTCAACCAATGGGAACTGGGTACGCAGAATTTCATGCCTGCGAACCAATTCTGTAAAGGTTGTTTCCAGCACGTCATGTTCCAAAGCACCTTGGAAACGAATCGCCCTAATAATTAAGTAAGCTGTGTTTCCAGGATCAAGCTTGTTCAAGAACCAAATGCGTTCTTGTGGAAATGAGAGCGGTAAATCACTGTCTCTCGAAACTGGTTCAACATTGAAACCATCAATGCCGTTGTTATGCCAAGCTGCTTTTTCAACATGACGGGCAAAGTCAGCTAATGTCGGTTTTTCAAAAAGTAGATATAGTGGTAGATCGCTACCGAAGGTATGACGCAAACGATTAATGACCTGCGTCGCTAATAATGAATGACCACCTAGCTCAAAAAAGTTGTCTGCAGGGCCGAAGTTATGATGACCGAGTACTTCCTCCCAAACCCCTGCAACTAATTCTTCTGCGGGACTGAGAGTTTTGGACGATGCCCCAAGGCCACATGGGGCGTCTTTAGCTAACAACGACAATTGACGCCGATCAGTCTTGCCGTTTGGGGTTAGAGGCAGTTGCTCTATCGCTAAAATCGCAGTTGGTACCATGTACTCTGGCAACTGTTCGCGCATATAGGTACGCAGCGTATCTTGGAATCCGGGTTTCGCTTCTAACGCTGATACTACGAATGCTACCAAGCGTTTTCCGGTTCCAGTGTTCGATACCACAGTTGCGGCCTCAATTACATCTCCGTGTGTTGCAAGAACAGACTCTATTTCCTCAAGTTCAATTCGGTAACCTCGCAACTTAATTTGTTCATCCAACCGCCCTAGAAACTGGATTGAACCATCACTTAGAAAGCGCACATAATCCCCGGTTCGGTAAAGTCGTTCGCAATGATCTTCTGAAAACGGGTTGGGCAAAAAATGGTTGGCTGTCAGTACTGGATGCGAAAAGTATCCAGTGGCAAGGCCTGGACCGCCGATATAAAGTTCGCCAGGAACACCCGCGGCTACCGGCGTCATCTGTTTATCCAGAATGTATACCCGGCTGTTTGCAGTAGGTCGTCCAATGGGCACCGAATCACCAACTAGATGGTCAAGTTCATCCCTGTCCCAGACCCTATATATTGTTGTGTTAACAGACGCTTCTGTCGGGCCGTATCCGTTATAAACTCTGCAGTCTTCTCCTACTGCATCAAAGATTTTTTCGACCAGACTTCTATGAAGCGCTTCGCCACCTAAATGAACTGTTTTAAGGGTTTCGAGACCACCGTCTAGTAGCAGTACATCACGAACAAATGACGGTGTTGTGTGCACAGTATTGATGCCGTTTCGCCTGATAAAGTCCCTGTAGAAGGAAACACCGGTCGCTTCTTTCCTGTCAGAGAAATAAAGCGTTCCTCCAAATAATAAGGTGGTTAGAAGTTCGTATACCCCGAAATCAAAGCAGTAAGATAGATTTTGTAAAACGCGAGTCTGTTCCCCCAAAATTAAGTAGTCCCGACTCCAAAGCAAAAGAGGGATCAAATTTTGATTGCTTATTGGTACACCTTTAGGCTTACCCGTCGAACCAGACGTATAAATAACGTAGACAAGGCTTTGTGGGTCCGAATGTTGTTTTAACGGCAATAAGTCATCATGTCTTTCATGGTAATCAGATAAGCAGTGGACTTTGACTTTGCCAATGCTTATCGACACATTTTTTGTAGGTTGATCGAGCAAAATCACATGCCTGATAGATGGAGTTAACTCAACAATCTGTTTTATTAAGTCCAAATGATTCGTTTGTGTAATCAGCACTTCCAGATTGCAATCACGAGCAATCATGCCAATTCTCTCAATCGGAAACTTGCTATCAATCGGAACAAAAGCGTGTCCAGATTTAAGAATACCCAAGATACCGCTCAACAGTTGTGAGCCGGGCTCGACCATTAATCCAATAAGTCTGTGTTCTGATGACATCATTGTCCCCCGCACTTTTTCTGAGAGAGTTGTTCTACAGCTACCATTCTTAATTCGCAGGTATAACGTTTGTTTGCAGCGTCCGGCAGCCAACAGTCTTCTATCCCGGGAAGCATCTCAGTTAGCGTAAATGAAGCATCGGCTTGTCCTTGATCACTCACCGCTCGCCTGACCAATTTGGAGAAAATCTCAATGTATACAGGACTAGTGAAATCGATAAAAACAGGCTTGAATTCACCAGAAAATTTAACGAAAACAAAGCGCGGTAACTTTTTCTCCAGGACCCATTTCCGAGCTTGCGAATATCTTTCGGCTTCTTCTTTGTTGAAGGCAAAGACAGCCTCTTTAACCTCAAAACGCCAAGATTCCCGGGATACCACTAACTTGTCGATGGTAATTCTGGGCGTATGTCCAGGGGCATCACAAATTTTGAACTGTCCGGCTGTCACGACCTCGATTAGTTGCCCCAGTCCAGTCATCAAGCCTAAAGTTACCTGTTTGTCCCTTGTATGTAGCTTCAATTCCCCATCGCATTGTTCTACAACCAATTCACCAATCGGAATACGTTTTGTTTCATCTATTTGTGACGGGCCACTGTGCAGAGCAAGATAATAGTCCTGAGGTGAAGTAAGTGCAGGAAACAGACGAGTCAAATCTCCCCAGCTTCCCTTCGGTACGATAAAGTGGACCCGTGGTTCGGAGAAGTCGGCTTCCACTGCTTTAAACAGATCCTCTGGTGTGGGGTGCTGTTCAAAGAACAAGGGACATGACAAGGTATTGATACCTGCATGTAATTCTCCTAATACAGCTTGGTATTCTTTTCGGTTAAAAGCATCGATATCCTTCGCCGAAAACATTAAATCTGGACTGTGGTAGCGCGGAAGGCTGGTTGGTCGCTCTGGGGTAGAAAACTCTTTGAAAATTGAGCGTTTCAATTCACCTGAACAATAATTGAGTCTGTTGGTATTCGATGATAAATCTAGAATCTTTGCCCAACGTTTTTGAAACTGTGCCTGTGCAGCAGAAGCCACTTCATCACGACGTTCAAAAAAATAGGGTTGAATACGCGCCCAAAGTTGAACAAAGTCAACACGCGAAGAACCTGTTGATTCAGTTAGTGAAGTGTAATGCTTGCGGATAATTTTTTCGTATGTATACCAAATGGCAAAGCTAAGCCAGCGCGCACTGTCAAGAACCAGATTCAATGCTGGTCCTATATCTGCGAGTATTTCTGGACCAACCTCTAGGTCCGTATCGCGGACACAGTCTTCATATACCAGGGTTCTACCAGCGTATGTTCCCCCGGCAGATCGTGTCGCTGTATGACCGGTCAAGCGGTTAAATGTGGCTTCGAGATCACGAAGACTTCTACTAACCTCATCGGGATCACCCACAGAAGCTTTTACCCGATCAAAGGCCTCCTGCATTTCTTCTAAAGCGGCTTTCAACGGTAACTGAATCTGCGTGTCATCTATTTTTTGTATTGTCTTGTGTAACGCAATCTCAGGTCTCAATTCCCGTGAAAGTTCAAACTTCCACCAAATGACCTCTTTAGATTTTAGGTCGTCAAGCAATGTGAATACTTCAGTCGCGCTATGGAGGTCTACATGTGGATCTTGCACTAAGACATTGGCAATATCATTCGCCAAACGCTCTCCATCGCACAAAGCCAAGACTTCCTGCTCAATAGCCTTAAGCGTAATCGAGGTGCCATACGGGAAATGCATTTTTCCCTCACATTCATAAACTGTGCAATTGCGACGGGGGGCAACCCAAGGCAAAACCTCTTGCCGGTATTGATAACTTTCAACCAACGCATCAATACACCAAGACTCAAAGTAGAGGTTTCTTTTGCTAATTAAAAAACTCCCACAGTGTGCTCGAAGCGCAGGTCCGGTTGAGACGAAGTTGGCCCAACCTACCGGCCCAAAGAAACCGATTGTATCGTTCTTAGCACAATATCTTTGTATGTAGTTCGCGACGAGTTGTTCGTGTTGGCGATATTTTGATCCTCTATGTACACCGGGCTTCTTACGCAGTAATGCATCGATACCGGTTTTCATCGCCTTGCGATTTTGCCACGTTACTGCCTCGCGGAAGTCTTTACGTTCAGCGAAGTTTCTGAGGCTTTCTGAAACCTGCGCAGTTGCCTGGTCAAATTCCTGTTTGAAATACGTGCCTGCACAATTGAAAGCCTCTAAAGATTTCAGCCATTGCGAAGCGGCATTATGCACCTCTTCATGAGTACTCAAAGTGTTAACAAATGTTCTATTTTTTAATACTTTAAATGCTTTTCGTGCAGACGGGCGAGCATGCCCCTCTTCTATCATGGCCTGTTGTATTAACTTAATCGCTACTTGGCGATTTGCTTCTTCGTTTTGTTGCTTTTTGTTAAGTTCGTCAGCCGAACGCGCACATGCTGCGGCACCAAGCTCCAACAGCATGTCTACGGGGAAGCCCGTACCTCGAAGCGCAGCCCAGCGCCACAGAGACCAACGACCATCGGGTAAATCCACTTTGTGTGAAGTGTCGTCGGGTAACTCTGGATTAGCCGGAACAATGAGCTTGGAGTCGTCGAAGGCTAGTATTTCCACTTATCGCCCTCATTTCGAAGAGTTTTCAAAGGTCTACGGATAGACTCCAGAGCAATACCACTGCGCATGGCCAATAACACACCGGCAGCTTCTAAATAGTTTTCCACTTCAATGAGGTTATCCATTTGCATAACCTCATGATCGATATTTAATATCGTCTTATTTTCCTTTACTGCTACTACGGGTATATTGCGTTCACGCGCACAAATTGCGGGAATTCCCCCTAAGCAGGACGCAGGAGTAACTACCGCAGACAGGTTGTTAATATTGATTACGTCAGCAATGTTGGTGTCTGCGGATTGAGTCAGCTGTGGAGCGTTTTTCAAGCCAACTAAAATACAAGCCAAACCACTTTCGGAAGCAAACTCCCCTGCTGAACGTGCGTCGACAACAGGGTGCCTTAAATCAAGTTGCTTTATGTTAAGTAACGGAGCATGGGCCGAGGGTAAATTAAAATGGTTGGTGATCAGATACGAAATAATCGCTTCTACGCCGCCTATTGGGTTGGGGTATTGACCGTCGAAATGCTTAGCATAGTCGTGTAGGGGAAGGTCGCTGATATTGGTCGTAACGGCAATGGCATTAACGCCTCTTTTCACCAATTTTTCACATGCACTTAGCAAAACTGACGGATTGTCTACAGTGCCCACAAACCCTTTTGAACCGTTCTCCTGACAACGTCCGCCAATTTTTTCCTCTGTTACGACGACATCAGTGATATTGACTCCGTGAACCGCCCTCACTGTGTTGACGATATTAAAGATCGTATTCACGCTGCGTTCATCGGTCTTTTCAACGATAAGCCCTATCCGGTTTGCACGGGGTATAAATAAATCGGTAGCACCACTACAAAATCTGTCTATTGAATAGCCGTCGGTATACAGTATGTTGCGGTTTTGCAGGTTAACGAAATTGGATGCATTAACCGTGTTTGGGTTAGTAATGAGGTAATCAGTTGTCTCAGCCAATAGATTTGCTGCCGGCGCTGCGTCTCCAGCAAAACCGCCGATACTGCAACCTATTCCGGTTGGAATAATGTTTAGCACAGCGTTCTTTCCAGGGTATATTGGCCGTTGAGAAGGTAAATTCCTCTGTTCGTTGAAATCCTCGTATGTTGTAACCTCTACAATTAGTTCTTCTGTGGTTGATTGTGCCACATACCAACGCAGTACCTTGCCAGGAGAAACTTGGCGCACTAGTTCAGCTAACGAGCCATAGGAGAGAGCTTCTTGTTTCTTAAGTTTAATTTGACTATTTCTGAACATTTATATTCAACCTTTTAATCAAACAAGCCAACTTTTCGGCCTCATCATTAAGTTGCGCGAATGTCCAGGAAGCATCTCCATGAACAGCTGCAACATTGTCGGGATTTGTCGCCAACTGTTGACTAAACAACGCTTCAACAGTGGTGTCGTTAGAATAGTTCTCCGTTCCCCTACTCCATTGATTTAGGATTTTCCGCCCCTCAGCTTCTGAATGCATAGGTAGTTGGGAGATGGGCTTATGGGGAGCGTCGACAACACTATTCAGGAGTTCGCGGTAGTGTTCAGCCATAAGCTGTATGTCATCAGCATCAAAGAGATCCGAGTTGTACTGCAGTGAACACAACAGCCCGTCCTCAGCTTCAAGCACTTCTAGCTCGAGGTCGTTACGCGCAAATCTGCGTTCCACTGGAATCAGGCTTACGCCAAACTGTCCCAGTTGTCTGTGAGCTGTGTCCTCAAGGTGTATCATTGAGTTGGCAACTCCAAACGTTGGTTTTTGTAATAGGAACGAAACCTGGAAAACGGGAGAGCGACTGAGGTCTCTGGATGTTTCGAGCTTTTGTGCAATCAAATGTGATGGATAGGCCTGATGTGACAAAGCGTCAATAACTGTTCGACGGTTTTGAACAAGTAGTTGTCTAAATGAACTTGCTTCATTAATGCTACATCGTATGGCAAGCATATTAAAAAAACAGCCAACAACACTTTCAAACTCTCTATTAGACCTTCCCTGTACAGGAGAACCAACGACAATGTCTGACTCTCCCGTATAGCGATGTAAAAGCACATAAAACGTGCTCAGCAGCACTACATAAAGGGTTGTGTTATTTGATGCTGCAAGATCTCTGAGGTCTTCTGCAAATTTGGCGTCTACGTCAAATCGAACCTCTCTCCCATCAAAGCGCTGTACGGGAGGTCTTCGGTTAGCCATTGGGAACTCAAGCTTCTTGATACCTGCCAGTTGCTCATTCCAATAATTCCAATGGTCGTTCGTGTCGGCACCGTCAAATGCACTTAATTGCCATTTTACGAATCCAGCATAATCAGACGAAAGTGGCTTAAGTGCTGCTTCGCTACTTTGAGCTGCATGGGATTGATAAAATGTGAGTACCTCTTCTAACATTAGCCACATTGAGCGTCCGTCAACAACCAGATGATGAGCAACCATCAGCAGGATGTCCCCGCCTTTACTGTCAGAATCGGTCAACAACGCTGCTCGAAATAGCGGACCGCAGCTTAAATCAAAAGTGCGATATGCAAACTCGCTTAAAGTTTTGTCGATGAAACTCCCTTCCATCTCCAATTCTTCAAAGGCAACTTCCTGTTCACTCTTTATCACCTGTCGAGGTTCATCGGTGTCACTGGTGAAAATTGTACGTAAAGCACTATGTCTGTTGATGAGGTCCTGTAATGCTCTACGCAGTAAGGACCTGTCCAGTGTGCTATTTATGTGTATTGCAAGCGGAACATTGTAGGCAGCACTATTGACTGCTAATTGTTGAGTCAGCCAAAGTGACTGCTGCATGTACGACAGCTTGAATTCTTTTTTTGCACACTGTAACGGTTCTGCCATCGAATCATCATTGTTGGGCGTCGCCATTTGACGAAGCGCTTCACTCGCCAGATCTGTGATAGAGCTACCTTCAAATAATCGAGACAAAGACACTGAAACCTGCAGTTCTTTTTCTATCGCATTTTTGAGACTCATCCCATTCAATGAATCCAGACCCAAGGAAGAAAGTGGCTGGTCCTTGTCCAAGCTGTCAGAAGGAACGTTGAGATAATGGGCTACCTGTTCTAGCAAGTATATTTCCAGAGGTGCTTGCCGAGCAGCTTCAGGAATCGATAGCAGGGTTTTTAAAATAAAACTCAATTGCTTAGCAGGTTTACTTATATCGCTTACACGTTCATCTCTGGCAACTTCATGGAGGTGTCCTGCAATAAATGCAGATTTGGTAGCTTGCCGCTGTATTTTCCCGCTTGACGTTTTAGCAATTGTTCCTTTTCTTGTTAACACTACTGCATGGGTTTGCAATTCATGTTGCTGTGAAATTGCTTGCCTGACCAATTGAATAATATGTTGAAAATCTAGCCCTCTTTGCTTTTCTACTTCTTGCACAATGACTAACTTCTCTTCGTCTTCAACGTCGATGGAAAAGGCAGCCGAGCCCCCCGAGCGCAATGCAGGGTGCACTTTTTCAACGGTCTGTTCTATATCCTGTGGGTAATGATTGACACCTCGGATGATGAGCATGTCCTTCAGGCGTCCGGTGACATACAACTGTCCGTTAAGTAAAAAACCGAGATCGCCTGTTCGTAAAAAAGGTCCTTCACCCTCGATGTAATTGTCAAACACCTCTTTACTATTCTCGGATAAGTTCCAGTAGCCGCCAGCAATACTGGGACTGGATACACAGATTTCGCCAATTACGTTTGTCGGACAGGTATCATTGGTATCAGGTGCAACAATTTTAAGTTTTTGACCGTCAAGCACACTTCCGGAACTTACCAGACTGATCGCGTCATGTTCTTTAGAAGAGACCTCAGTAACCTGGTGTTGCATCAGCTTAGACTTACTGAAGTTTCCAACGATTGGGCCTGTGTTGATACTTCCAGAGACCATTAACGTTGCTTCTGCCAATCCGTAGCAGGGGTAGAATGAACTCTTTTTAAATCCACTCGGCGCAAAAGCGGTCGAAAACTCCTCAATAGTTTTTGCTCTGATTGGCTCAGCTCCATTAAAAGCAAGACGCCAATGGTCTAGAGAAAAGGCATTTCGTTGATCAGCGGGAATATGATCAAGACACATCCGATATGCGAAATCGGGGGCACCACTGTGAGTAGCACCGTGACGACTTATTGCCTGTAGCCAAATACGGGGGCTTTTCAAAAAGGACGCCGGTGACATCAATATTGCGGGGATCCCCGCATAAAGGGGCTGAAGTAAACCTACCATGAAACCCATATCGTGGAATGTGGGTAACCAAGACACATATTTATCGCTGTCACAATGTTGACCAGCGAGATGCACCAAGCGTGCATTGTGCATCATGTTGGCATGTGTGATTTTCACACCCTTGGGCGTTCCCGTAGATCCTGAAGTGTACTGTAAAAACGCGAGGGAACCCGCCTTTACAGGTTGCACAGACCAGGATGGTAAATCGTCTTGAATGCTGTCAGTCACCAAGCAATCAACAGCCATTAATTCGGGTTGCTTCTCCCCGGCAATTTGTATGCTGTGTAGTATCTTACTGGTAGTGAGAATTGACCGCACATCAGCATCACCAATCACAGCACTAAGACGTTTAATATTTCTATTCATTCGTGGTGGATTCATCGGAACAGCCACCACTTTTGCATACTGACAGCCAAGAAAAGCTGCATGAAAATCTAACCCAGGCCCGTATAACAATAATGCCCTTTGGCCCTGCATTTTTCGTTCACTGAGATGATAAGCGATGGCTAGCGCTCGTTCATGTAACCCTTGATACGTTAATGATTCCTCAACTTCACCGGATTCATTCAGAAACACGTAAGCAGTCTCTTCAGACTGGCACCGCACACGGTATTGAAGAAGGTCAACCAAAGTAAGAAGAGGGTTCTTCCCTTCGAAAGGCCTTTTGTATTTTTCAGGAGCTGACACAGGCATTTAACTCCTCTGTTTTAATCTAGTTAAGAGGTGCACACAAGCGGCCTTCTTCCAATTTGATCACACGGTCAGCTGCACTGAAGTAGCGATCATCATGACTTATCACTACTACTGTCTTTCCCCTGCTTTTGAGTTCGGGAAGCAACTTACTGTAGAACACCTCTCTAAAAGCTGGGTCCTGGTCTGCCGCCCACTCGTCAAACAAGTAAATAGACCTGTCTTCAAGATATGCCGTTAGCAATGCAAGACGCTTGCGTTGCCCCTGAGACAGTTCAGTGCTGGACAATGCGCCCTCGCGGATACTGACCTTGTCTCGTAATTGAAGTATTCCCAGATACTCTTGGATACGCTCCTTTGAGCTGACAGAATCAATACCCAATAATTGGTCAAACAAATGAAAATCAAAAAATATTGCTGAGAAGTGTTGACGATAAGAGAGCCGGTTATCATCTCCAATGACCTCATTGTCGAGCCTGATCTGGCCCGTTTCAGGGGGATAAAGTCCGGTTAATAATTTTATAAAGGTTGTTTTACCCGCACCATTTCCACCTGTAACAAAAACAATCTCTCCAGGACTAAGCTGCAAGGTAATGGGGCCCACAGCGAAACCAGACTTGTCATCCTTTGATGGGTAACGGAAAAATACCCTATCCACTTCAAGCCGTTGCCAATTGGCGTTTTGTGTTCCTTTGCGCATCTGCTCTGTTGGCTCTTCTGCCAACGATAAACCGAGTTTTTCAAAGTTTTGTAACGCTATGTTGGCGCGACCAAAGGCGGGAAATGCATTTACGATAACCTCAAGTGACCCCATCATATACAGAGCAGCAAGTACGCTACCTGCAATGACTTCCGTGTCTATGTCGAGCATTCCGCCAAACTTGAATATGGGTAAACCAATAAATAAAAACAACAACACCTGCCCAAAACTTGAAGCAGCCGCATATGTCGTCATTCCTGCAGAGGTGTGATATCTGACATTCTCAGCAGATGTTGCGAGTACATCATTTGTAAAACAGTCAGCGCGTCGTTGATGAAGTTTCAACTCTTTTATACCATCCGTGAGTTCCTTAAAATGCTTGAACAGATCGTTTTGTAATTCGCGAGCTACACGGAAACTATGATTGGCTTTTGCCATCAGCACTAAATAAATGATAACTCCAACAGCAATGGCCAATAGCATAAGAAGTAACAAGGGCATGGATAGGTACCCCACGTATGCAATACAACCGAGCAGTACTGAAAGGTGGATAGTGACAACAGGAATATTGATAACACCGTTAGAAATTACGGTTACGTCATCACTCAGAGCAACAAACAACTTATGACTCCCTACCTCTTCTAAATGTCGCAGAGGTGCAGCCATAATTCGCTGACTCAATCGCATACGCAACTCAAATGCTATACGCTGGCTCAACTTAAACAGTAGCGTCGCAGAAAACAGCCGAAAAACTGGCACCAAAACACACATGGCGACATAGAAGACGATAATATCTGAGGCAGTTAAATCTGGGCTGTTCAACGTCCAATTAATCAACGCAATAAGTGCAGCCCCACCTAAACCCGCTAAAAGGCCAGCAACCACAGAGATGGCAAGCAAAAACGAAGCGTTCTTGGTAACAAGCTGCACGATGTTCATTTCGCAAAAATCCCTCTTCTAAGAACTCGATTTATGGTGAACTAATTGCCCAAACTCAACCTGGAGTACAATCACTGTAACATTTGCCCAGAGAGCAAAGAGTATTTTTTATTCCATACCTACCCCTGACGAAAATCTATACACCTTCGAGAGACATGTCAACCTTTGAAAATATTCAAATATTTAATTTAATTCTTTGATCTATTGAGAAGAAGTTGGTGCTTGTTCTTATTGAACCAGCACCTTTAACAGGTATTTTATCGTGGTTGCATGCCCTGTTTGTGTAAGGTTAAGGGTATTTTATCGTGGGATACATTGTACATAGTCAAAACTACGCGAATTAAAATAGGTTAAATTTTCATGAACTTTTAATTAACTTTTTAAAATGCAAACTTTTTCGGCTACAGCTCACATTCACTACTAAGACGGCGGATTATGCGGCTACCGCTATGTCGGGATAATACACGTGCTATGGTACATGCAACTGGACATTAGCTTTAACTGGCGTTGTTGCCTAAATGATTGAACTATTTTCCATTTCGCTGATCAGATCGCCAAATTGGTATTTGGATAAGTGCAGTGGGCAAAGCAAAGAGTAAGATAACGAACTGGTCATCGTACAATAAGGCGTTAGTTAATCGAGGCTCGATAACCTTTTGGATAGATGACAAAGCGACAGATGCTTGGTTTTGCACCGAGCGGCATGGCGGTAAAGGGCGCAGTAATATTTTTTCAGATATAGCTATCGAGACAGCCTTAACGGTTAAAGGCGTGTTCAGCTTATTGCTCAGAGCAACCGAAGGGTTTCTAAACTCGGTGTTTCAGTTGATGGGTATTGCGTGTGTATCCCCCGGTTACAGCTGTTTAAGCAAACGCGCACGTGTTGCCCAGATAAAATACAAGCGTGCAAGTCGAGGTGAAGTGGCACATGTGGTTATCGACTCAACTGGCATCAAAACCTTCGGCGAAGGCGAATGGCATGTGAAGAAACATGGTAAACAGCAACGACGGCGCTGGCGCAAGATGCACTTAGCGGTGGATGCAAACACACATGATGTGATTGCCGCTGAAGTGAGTTTGGATTCAGTCGGTGACAATCAAGCCTTACCGAGTTTACTCAATCCGCTTCGTCGGAAAATCAAACAGGTGAGTGCCGATGGGGCTTACGATACCAAAGCTTGTTACAGGTTAATCGCTAAAAAAGGCGCCAAAGCGACCATTCCACCGCGCAGTAACGCGGGGTATTGGGAAGATGAACATCCAAGGAATGAAGCGGTTGAAGCCTTAAAGTCGGATACCTTGACAGAGTGGAAAGAGCGGGAACACTATCATCAGCGTTCGCTGTCAGAAACGGCCATGTATCGCTATAAGCAATTGATAAGCCCCAAGCTAAGCTTCAAACACTACGATGCTCAAGTAGCAGAAATATTGGCAGGCGTAAAAGCCATGAACAAGGTCATAGACCTAGGTATGCCTGTTCGTCAGGCAACTGGATAACGGGCGAAAGGCTAGAGAAATAGAGGCGTTCAAAGAGTCATTTGATCAACAACGCCGCTTTAACTGCGTTGCAGGGCAAGATCACGAACATTTATTGACCAACTGATTTATCAAGAAATATTACAGCTGGACGAAATATAGTGACTGTGATCTCATACTCTCTTTTGCGGAGAGAGTCATGGGCACAGGTGTATTTGA
>Ga0208181_1000077_pt1 | contig 98346 bp, 74 predicted proteins | sample MalvirDeepMed_s6_FD_184244 | JGI IMG/M metagenome (GOLD analysis project Ga0208181, IMG submission 184244) | Marine viral communities from the Global Malaspina Expedition - Malaspina viral metaG DeepMed_s6 (SPAdes) (version 2) | ecosystem: Environmental > Aquatic > Marine > Oceanic | place... | reverse complement strand
GACATCAGGGAATAGAAAACGAAATACCCCTGGAAAGGTATTTAAACAAACAACAAAAAGCAGCTTAATCAATATAACCGGAACTTAATTTAAGCTGAAAACTGCCCTACTAATGGGGGGATGCTCATACGTTTAAACAAAAAGAGTCCTCAATTATGAGGACTCTTTGCGTTAATACAGTTTAAGGATTAATAACAGTTTTTATCATATATTTTTACAACTGAAAAATAAAATTAGGTTGATCACAATAAATACAAAATACCACTATAACAATAATATATCTCGAATAAAGATTTTGTTTCAGGGTTAAAAATTTAAAAGATCCTTATTAATACTGAGCATAAAATATTACAATTAAAACGCAGGTGAAGTAGGTGGGGATATGAATTTTATTGTTTAATATTTTTACATCAACATAACTTCAAAATAAAAGTTGTTTCATTAATTTTATCCAGTCGAAAGTCAGACAATTTTTAAATTGTGTGCAGAAATCGGTCAACAATTTCAGATTTGATTTTACAAAGCTAGGTATAATGCGGCTTGCCAGATTAGTTCGAATCCTGTCGCGATCACTCTAAACCCTGATGTATTCATCAGGGTTTTTTGTTATAATAGGCTTGCAGGATGTAGAACGCCTTTTTCTTTGCTCCGCTTTCAGAAATTAATCCTTTGCGGTTCCAACCGTCTTGAACACCCCGTAATTGACGAAGTGGAGATTTAAAATCCACTAGTATTCAAGGGGTCTTACCTGAAGGACTTTCAATTCTATAAAATATAGCCGGACTTTCCTTATAAAGATTCTCCTGAAATTCTTCAAACCAGCGCGTGTGTTTATCACCATGATATCCTCTAAGTGCGCCACCACCAAATTCACTTACAATAATGGGTTTTTTTATAAAGGCGGTCAGTAAGCTACCTTTACTGCTTCTATCTGTCCAGATTTTTAAAATTCCACATTTGTTTTGAAAATCTTAATTTTGGCGAATGAAAAATACACGTTCCGTTTCTGAATTTAATACAGAATTAAAGCTGAAAGGTTTTAATGTATTTCAAATCGAATCCGATAGCAATGCAACACGCATTTATAGTCGAAAGGATTTCTACAAAATCTGTTTGACTACCGGCGAAAGTAAAATTCATTATTCTGATCGTAGTTTTTATCATAAAGGAACCGTTTTGTTTTTCGGAAATCCCCACATTCCTTATTCGTGGGAAACAATTTCAACGACTTATACCGGCTACACGTGTTTGTTTTCCGAAGCATTTCTAGCGACCTCTAATCGTTCAGAAAGCTTACAGCAATCTCCCTTGTTCAAGCTAGATGGAACTCCGGTTTTAAAAATCTCAGAAGAGCAACGGTTATTTCTGAATACCATCTTTAAAAAGATGATCGAAGAACAAAAAACAGATTATAGCCTTAAAGATGATTTGATCAGAAATTACATTAATCTTCTGATTCACGAGGCTTTAAAGCTAGAGCCTTCTCAAAATTTGCATCAGCCCGTTAATGCTTTGACGCGTTTAGCTAATGTTTTTATTGAATTGCTAGAACGACAATTTCCTATTGAGGGAATGGCACAACCGCTAAAAATGCGTACCGCTAAAGATTATGCCGAGGCGCTTTCGGTACACGTTAATTATTTGAACAAGGCAGTACGTGAGGTTACAGGACATTCAACTACTACGCACATCAATAATCGTATTGCAAATGAGGCTAAAGCTTTGCTTTTACATACAGATTGGAATGTGAGTGACATCGCCTATGCATTAGGATTCGATTATCCATCATACTTCAATAATTTCTTCAAAAAAGCCACGCAAACTAATCCGGGAGCATTTAGGGCAGCGAATTTTTAAATTTGACTTGCCTTAGGAAGAAGTCTTAACAACACTTTAATAGCTTGTGTTGAAAATCTTAAGCTATCATTTGATTATCGTTAGCTGATGGTCGGTTACGGTCTATAATTTTGTAGCTCATTTTAACCGTAAAAACCAATGACTGCAAAACCCGTATTCAATCTGGCTGTGACTGCTGTTATAGCTGCATTGCTTAGTGTAGCATGCAATGACCGCAAACCTCATAAAGACACTTCTCAAACAACAACTCAAACAGAATTTATTTTTCCAAAGGGAGAAAAGGGACCTGATCAAAACTTTACAGGGAATGCCTACAATACAGGCTTAGTCGCTCCAGATTCAACCTATACCACAGCAATTGGTAACGTCTATTTTGAACCCGGAAGCCGAAGTAATTGGCATACGCATCCCGGCGGACAAATTTTAATCATTACTGACGGAAAAGGGTATCATCAGATAGAAGGTCAGCCTAAGCAAGTGGTCCAAAAAGGAGATGTTGTTAAATGTCCACCAAATACACGTCACTGGCACGGAGCTGCTGAAAACACTGGACTTCAGCAAATGTATATCGTCCCTAACACCGAAAAAGGAATCGTAAACTGGATGGAGACGGTAACAGATTCAGTTTATACTAAATAATATAACCTCTTAAACTAATCGCTATGAAAATTACAAGAAATCAAGAGATTCACTCTGCTCCGGGTCCTGAGGCCTATTTTACAGGAGCCGTACGAGTAGAGATGCAATTTAGTCAACAACCCAAAACAAAAGCTGCTGCGGCAATGGTGACTTTTGAGGCGGGGGCCAGAACAGCTTGGCACACCCATCCTGCTGGGCAGACACTGATTATCACATCAGGTTTGGGCTGGGTTCAAAAAGAGGGTGAAGCTATTGTTGAAGTTTTTCCGGGAGATGTAATCTACTTTGAACCAGAAGAAAAACACTGGCACGGCGCTTCTCCTCAAAAGGCAATGCGTCATCTGGCAATTCAGGAGGAAGTTGATGGTAAAGTGGTTGACTGGATGGAAAAGGTTACTGATGAGCAGTATAAGAAGTAAGCTAAGATTAAATGAAGATGCAAACAATTTTTGACCGATTACGCGCTAATGAAGAAGTAGCAATGGATGACCCTGATTATGGTCTTATTGGCGCTTCTGTAGAAAAAACGATGCGTTTAAATCTTAAACTCAATAACGCACAAGATTTAGATGAAGCCCGGCATTATTTAAGTGAAATTACAGGAACTGTAGTCTCAGAAGATACCACGGTATTCACGCCGTTTTACACAAATTTTGGGCGTCATATACAGCTGGGAAGTAATGTGTTTATCAATCACGCGTGTAGTTTTTTGGATTTGGGAGGAATCGTTATTGAAGATGATGTTTTGATTGGACCTCGAGTAAATATTACCTCTGAAAATCATCCCATTGCAACGAGTACTAGAAATACACTTATTCCACAGAAAGTAACCATAAAAAAGGGTGCTTGGCTTGGGGCCAACGTAACGGTGTTACCCGGAGTTACTATCGGTGAGCACGCAGTAATCGCTGCCGGGGCTGTAGTGAATAAAAATGTAGAGCCAAAAAGCGTTTATGCCGGAGTTCCTGCAAAGAAAATTAAAGACTTAGAATAACAAGAATTTAAATGAAAACTTTAAATCTAATTACAGTCCTGATCCTTTCGGTATTAGGGCTAGTTGATAATCAAAATAGAAGCGAACATAAAATTGCTGCTACAGAAAACGAATTAAATCAAGAACACAAACGAGATACTATGAGAACAGAAGATGATTATATTTTTGAATTGAATGAGGAAGTGACCCGAACTTCGGTACGCTTTAAAAACCGATACGGAATTACCTTAGCAGGAGATCTTTATCTCCCTAAAAATAGCACTGATAAGCAATTATCTGCCTTAGCAATTAGCGGTCCGTTTGGTGCTGTTAAAGAACAAGCTTCAGGGTTATACGCAAATGAATTAGCAAAACGTGGCTATGCGGTACTTACTTTTGATCCGTCATATACTGGAGAAAGCGGTGGAGAACCGCGCAATACAGCTTCGCCAGATATTAATACCGAAGATTTCAGCGCGGCAGTAGATTTCCTGGGAGTGCAGGAAGGAGTCAATCGAGATAAGATTGGTATCATTGGGATTTGCGGTTTTGGCGGATTTGCTCTAAACGCAGTCGCAGCTGACAAACGCGTAAAAGCAGTTGCAACTACAAGTATGTACGATATGTCTCGCGTAAATGCAAAAGGATATTTTGATAGCACAACTCAAGAACAGCGTGCAGCGCAATTAAAACAAATGAGTTTACAACGCTGGGAAGATGCTCAAAGTGATGAAAGAGCAATGGCACCGCAAGGTTTACCAAGTGAAATTAACGGAGACGAACCGCAATTTGTAAAGGACTATTTTGATTTTTACAAGACTGATAGAGGCTTTCATCCAAGATCGATCAACTCAAACGGTTCTTGGACAGCGACCAATTCTATTTCCTTTATGAATATGCCTATTCTAACGTATATCGAAGAAATTGCACCTAGACCCATCTTGATTATTGCCGGCTCTGAAGCGCATTCCCGTTATTTTAGTGAGGATGCTTATAAAGCTGCTAAAGAACCAAAAGAACTACTGATCATTGATGATGCAGTACATACCGATCTTTATGATGGTGGTGATAAAGATTTTATTCCTTTTGATAAACTAGAATCTTTCTTTAATGAAAACCTATAGGTCTAATAGCAAATCTATAACTGGTAATTCCATCTCCTAAAGTTTAATAGAACTTTAGGAGATATTCAGTATTGGAATTTTATATTCTGAAAAACTAAAAAAAGAAAAACTATGAAAACGTTAATAATAGGAGCACACGGCAAAGTAGGACAACGCATTGCTAAGCTGATGCAGGCTTCTACCGATTTTGAACCCACAGCTTTTATAAGGAAGGAAGAACAAAAACCTCTTTTTGAAAAAATGAATGTACCTACTGTGGTAGAAAGTTTGGAGAACACCCCCGAAGCTCTTGAGAAAGTAATCAACAACTACGATGCGGTAGTGTTTACAGCAGGTTCGGGAGGAAGCACAGGAGCCGATAAAACGATGGAAATAGATCTTGACGGAGCGATTAAAACCATACACGCAGCTTCTCAAACAGGCGTTAAGCGATATGTGATGGTTGGAGCTTCACATTCTGATGATCGCTCGTTTTGGGGTAAAGTAGAAGGGATGAAGCCGTATTATATTGCAAAGCACTACGCCGATCAAGAATTGCAAAGAAGCGATCTTGACTTTACCATCCTACGCCCTGTCACTTTAACTGATGACGACGAAGCCGGCAACGTGATGATGAGCACAGATCCTGAAAAGGTCAATTCAAAAATACCCAGACAAGCAGTTGCCGAAACTGTTTTAGAAGTCCTCAACAATAAGAACACCTTCGGTAAAATAATTGAAATGAGTAGTGGGGAAGATTCAATCCCTGAAGCAATGCATAAGATTATCAATTAGGCAAATTTCAGCTTAGAAAAACAGTTGGATTTAGACAAAATTTGGCAATTTTTAAGAAACAGGTTCCATTAGTAAAAGCTTTTACTAATGGAACCTGTTTCTTTTGTTATTGGTTCAAACGCACTATTCATAAGGGTTTAGAGAATATGAACAATTTATATCCCTTAAAAAGACAAAAAATACCGCACCTATGATTGTTAATCTTTTTAACATTGTTGCAGTTGTTTACGAAATCGATTTCTTGAGAATGGATTTATCGGAATATTGATTGATTTACTTTTGAAAAACTTAATACATCTATAGTTTTCCTCAACTTAAAAGTGCTCATTCAGACTTAGAAAATTTTAATAAGACTTTTCAATTACGATATCGATTTCGCGAATAATGATCAAACTAAAAACCATATTTATGAAACACGTAATTACTAACTCTTTAATCTCAGCTTAGATGATATGACAAAAAATTACACACACATTTGTAGTGCGCTTGTATTATGCTGCTTATTGTTATCAACATATGCTCACGCACTCGAAAATAACGATCCACCTCTTGAAAATCGAGTGGTTCAAAAAACCATAAGGGGAACGGTCATTGCGAGTGACTCAAAAACTCCGCTTCCCGGCGTAACGGTGCTAGAGAAAGGCACAAACAACGGTAATTCAACAGACTTTGATGGTAACTATATCTTAACCGTAGCAGAGGGAGCAACGCTGATCTTTTCTTATGTAGGATTTAAAACTCGGGAAGTTAAGGTCACTGATCAAGAAAGTATAGACGTTAGTCTCGAGCCAGATCTTGAATCACTTGAAGAAACGGTGGTAATTGGTTTTAACACCAATCAGAAGAAAAGTAGTTTGGTGAGCTCTATTACAGCCATTAATCCTGCAGAACTAAAAGGTCCAACAAGTAACTTGACCACGATGATGGCTGGTAGAGTTTCAGGTATGATCGCTTTTCAACGCAGTGGTGAGCCTGGAGCAGATAACTCAGATTTCTTTATTAGAGGGTTAGGAACTTTTGGTTCGGGTAAGCGTAATCCTCTCATTCTTATTGATGGTATTGAATCTACAACCAATGATATGGCGCGTTTGCAGCCTGACGATATTGAGTCCTTTTCGGTTTTAAAAGATGCAGCAGCTTCCGCCGTGTATGGTGCACGTGGTGCAAATGGGGTAGTTGTAATACGTACAAAAATGGGTAAGGAAGGTAAGACGCAATTTCACTTCCGCTCAGAAACGCGTATTTCTTCAAATACGCGCAACTTCAATTTTGCTGATAATATTACCTATATGCAATTGGCTAACGAAGCGGCACTAACACGTAATCCTAATGCCGTGCTACCGTATAGTCAAAGTAAAATAGAGCGCACAGCTGCCGGCGATAATCCTTTATTATATCCAAGTAATAATTGGACTGAAGAATTGATATCAGATTATACAATCAACCAAGGTATCAACTTAAGCGCGACCGGTGGTGGTGAAAATGCGCGCTATTATATTTCGGGGACCTACAACGTAGATAATGGTGTTCTTGATGTAGAAGGTTTAAATAATTTTAATAGCAACATTAGACTTAAAAATTATTCGATCAGAAGTAATATTGATGTGAACCTAACGCCAACAACCATTGGTATCGTGCGTGTTTATGGTCAATTTGATGATTACAATGGGCCAGTAGGTGGAGGAGGACGTATCTTCAACTTAGCTTTATGGTCAAATCCAGTAAAGTTTCCTAAGCTATATCCGCAGAGTCAGTTACCATTTATTGAGCATCCATTATTTGGTGGAGCTCGTACGCGTTCAGGAGATAACACTCTGCTAATTAACCCGTATGCAGAAATGGTGCGCGGCTATCAAACTTGGAAAGCTTCAACCATTCAGCCTCAAATAGAGATCAAACAAGATCTTGGGATGATCACCGAAGGTCTTAAGGCTCGTGCAATGGGGTACTTGAGAAGATACAGTTACTATTCGGTTTCTAGACAATACAATCCTTTTTATTATTCTTCTAATATCAGTCCTGAGACCGGTGAATTAGAAATCAGTGTATTAAATGATGGTGGACCAAGCTCTATAGGTACTGTTGGTACAGAATATCTAAATTATAGTGAAGGAGCTAAAAATCTTGATTCAAGAATTTATTTAGAAACAGCGGTAAGTTATGATCGTACATTTAATGAAAAACACGCTGTTTCCGGAATGCTTATCAATTTACTATCAAGTTTTGAGCAAGGAAATGCTGGAAGTGTTCAAAACTCTTTAGCCAATAGAAACCACGGTCTTTCGGGTAGGTTTACTTATGGATATGATAGTAAATATTTAGCCGAATTCAATTTTGGTTATAACGGTTCAGAGCGTTTTGCTTTAGGTAATCGTTATGGATTCTTCCCATCTTTTGGTTTAGCTTATAGAATTTCTGAAGAAGATTATTGGGAACCGGTAAAAGACGTGGTTTCTGATCTTAAAATTAGAGGGACCTATGGTCTTGTTGGTAATGATCAGATTGGTGATATCAATGATCGCTTTTTCTACCTTTCTAATGTTAACCTTAACGATACAAATTACGGAGCAACCTTCGGGGAACAATTTGGGAACTATCGTCCGGGTGTTTTCACCTCACGTTACGCGAACCCAAATATTGGTTGGGAAGAATCTGAGCAAATCAACCTAGGTATTGATATCGAACTTTATAAATCATTCAATTTTACGGCAGATATTTTTAGACAGCGTCGTGATAACATACTACAAACCCGAGCAAATATTGGTTCTGTAGTAGGATTAACAGCAGTTCCTCAGACTAATTTTGGTAAGGTTGAAAGTAAAGGGATGGACCTTTCTTTTGACTACAATGAGCAATTCGGTAATGATTGGTATGCGCAACTACGCGGTAATATGACCTACGCAACCAATGAGATTTTACAATATGACGAAGTTAATTATCCTGAGAATCTTGCGTACCGCTCTCAAATAGGTCAAAATGTAAGTCAGGTGTATGGGTATATTGCAGAGCGTCTCTTTGTGGATCAAAACGAAGTAGATAATTCTCCAACCCAGTTTGGGGAATATACAGGGGGAGATATAAAATACCGCGATGTTGATGGGGATGGTATTATTACCGAAAACGATAAAGTGCCTATTGGGCATCCCACGATCCCGGAGATCATTTATGGCTTTGGAGGTACAGTGGGGTACAAATCTTTTGATCTAAGTATCTTTTTTCAAGGAGCAGCAAGAACTTCATTCTTTATTAATCCGGAGAATATAGCTCCATTCGTACTCAATGTTCAAGATGTGGATGGCGAGGTAAAAGGGTATCAAAATGGATTGCTGCAAGTAGTTGCAGATAATTACTGGTCTGAGTCTAATCGTGACTCGTATGCTTTTTGGCCACGATTAGCGGATACATTTGTTGAAAATAACAATCAAGTATCTACTTGGTGGATGCGTGACGGGGCATTCTTAAGATTAAAAACCGTTGAAGCCGGTTATAATTTTACTGAAAACTTTACGAATAAACTTGGTCTTAAAGCAGCGCGACTTTATTTCAGCGGAACCAACCTAGCTGTTTGGAGCAACTTTAAGCTATGGGACCCAGAGATGGGAGGTAACGGTTTAGGTTACCCCATTCAATCTGTTTACAACATAGGTTTACGTGTAGATTTTTAAAAATATGAAGAAGATGATTTTAAATACATATAAAACAATGAAAGCTACGCTTGCCGCATCACTATCACGCACCATCAAATGGTCTGGCGTTTTGATGCTGGCTGTAGGCTTACAATCTTGCGAAGAAACCTTCCTTGATGTAGTTCCTGATAACGTGGCAACAATAGATCAAGCATTTAAACTACGTAATGAAGCTGAGAAATATCTCTTTACGTGTTATGCTTACATTCCTAAAAATGGAGATGCGGTATATAACATTGCATTTCTAGCGGGGGATGAGACGTGGATTCCGCCGCAGGATGCCTCGTTCAATAGTTTTGCATTTGACATTGCACGCAACCTGCAGCGTTCTTCTAATCCTTATATGGATGCTTGGGAAGGGCGCTATCAAGGAGGCGGTCCAGGAGACCTTTATCAACTTTGGGATGGTATTCGTCACTGTAATATTTTTATTGAAAATATAGAGGATGAAAGCCAAGTGCCAGATTTAGGTCCTGCAGAGCGACTTCGTTGGGTTGCTGAAGCCAAATTTTTAAAGGCATATTATCATTATTATTTAATGAGGATGTACGGGCCAATCCCCATTATGAGAGAAGCTGTACCGGTTGATGCACCAGAAGATCAGATTCAGGTTCCTAGAGAGCCTATAGACCCTAGCGTAGATTATTTGGTAGAATTACTAGACGAAGCAGTTGTTAATCTACCGCCTATGATCACAGATACACAAGAAGATCTGGGTAGAATTACAAGACCTATAGCATTAGGAATTAAGGCAGAATTACTTACGATGGCTGCCAGCCCTTTATTTAATGGGAATGAGGATATGGCAGGCTTTAATGGTAAAGATGGAACGCCATATTTTAATACCACTTTTGATCCTACAAAATGGCAACGTGCTGCTGATGCTATCAAAGAGGCGATAGACGTAGCAGAAGCTAATGGAGCAGAGATCTTTTATAAAGATGATGTTACTTTTGATATTGAGCCCATTACTAAGACGAAGCTTGATATCAGGCAGGCGGTTACAGAACGTTGGAATCGAGAAATCATTTGGGCAAATCCCAATAGCAGAACCTATGAGCTGCAGCGTCTTGCAATGAATGCTACCGAAGCAGATTTAGGTCCTACGGTTGCCCGTAGAGCGCTTTCGCCTACATTAGAGACGGCACAAATGTTTTACACTAAAAACGGGGTGCCTATCGAAGAGGACAAAACCTTGACCTATGGTGATATCACAGAGTTAAGAGAATCTGGTCCAGAAGATCAATTCAACATTCTTCAGGGGTATAGAACCTCAATTTTAAACTTTGATCGTGAACCTCGTTTCTATGCAGATTTAGGGTTTGATGGTTCAATATTTTACAAATTTGATAGTGGTTCAGATGATACAAGATGGCATTATCAGACCAAGTATAAAGACTATGGAGGCTCTTCTGATGCATTTGACTTCAACGTTACCGGGTATTACATCAAAAAACTAATCAACTGGGAACAAACCTTCAGTGGAGGTACGCCTTACAAAGATTATGCTTGGCCAGAATTACGTTTGGCTGACCTATATCTTCTTTATGCCGAAGCGTTAAACGAAATTAACGGTCCAACTCCTGAAGTATTTCAGTATTTAGATGCCATTAGAGCGCGTGCCGGCCTGGCAGGTGTTCAAGAATCGTGGACAAACTTTTCAAACAATCCCAATAAGTTTTCTTCTAAAGATGGTTTACGAGAAATCATTCACAGAGAACGCAATATCGAGATGGTTTTTGAAGGAAAAATGTTCTGGGACATTAGAAGATGGAAAGAAGCTGCTCGCGAATACAATGAGCCTGTGCGCGGATGGAGCGTATTTGAGTCTAGCGAAAAAGCATATTATCAGATTAGAACTTTGTTTCAACAACGCTTTATTGCTCCTAGAGACTATTTCTGGCCTTTAGATCAAAATACATTAATTCAAAACCCTAGCCTTGTTCAAGCACCGGGTTGGTAAAAAAAGAATACTATGAAAACAAAATTAAATTACTGGTTGCTTCAGATCACCATGTGTATCTGCACAGTTCTTTTGAGTTGTTCAGAAGATAATGAGAATACTCCTTTAGAGAATAATGGTACACCACCAGGACAGGTACGAAATCTTACAGTACAAAACTTACCAGGTAAAGCTAAGTTGACGTACACTGCACCTGCAGATCAAGATTTGCTATACGTCGTCGCTAGATACACGCTAGAAAATGGCACTGATATGGAAGTAAAATCTTCATATTACAGTAACTCATTACTACTTGAAGGTTTTGCAGGCTTACAGGATATAAACGTCAATGTGTATGCGGTAAATAGAAGTGAGACCGAATCAGAACCTGTAATGGTGACTGTAAGTCCAGAACTTGCACCTGTGTATAGCGTTAGAGAGTCGTTAACGGCACAGCCAGATTTTGGAGGAGTGCGTATTCGTGCTGAAAATCCAAATGCTGATGATATTGCAATTCTCATTATGCAGAAAGATCAAAACGGAGACTATGAGCCTTTGGCGAATAGTATTTATACCTCGGTAAGTGAAATTGATCAAGCTTTAAGAGGTTTTGATACCGTTACACAAAATTTTGCTATTGCTGTTAGAGATCGCTGGTTTAATGTTACAGACACGCTGTTTACAGATATAAAACCGCTGTTTGAGACCTTGATGCCGAAAGCTAATTACAGAGGGGTAAACTTGCCTAACGATGCTGAGGTTATTTGCTGTTATCCGGTATCTAATCTTTTTGATGGCGAGTTCTTAGAATATTGGGGTTCCTACTTTACAAGCAGAACGATCGAGACCGAAGATCACCTAGTGACTTTTGACATTGGTGCGCAAACTAAATTAAGCCGTCTAAGAATATGGAATTTCTCTGAGCCTATCGGAGGTCAACGTTTGTATTACTATCTGGGAGCAATGAAGACTTTTAAGATCTGGGGCGCAAACGAGCTTAACGATGGAGACCTTTCCGGTTGGACACTTCTTGGAGAATATGAGATCGATAAACCTTCGGGATTACCTTATGGGCAAGAAAATAATGACGATCTCATCGCTGCCCAGAATGGTGCTGATTATGAAATTCCACTTGATGCCCCAGCCGTACGCTACTTGAGAATTCAATGTACCGAAAACTGGACCGGCGGTGATTTTATGGCCGTTTCTGAAGTACAGGTTTACGGTAATCCTAATCTTTAAAACAAGAACAATGAAAAATTTATACAATAAACTAATTGTACTTGCACTGCTCGTTGTAGGTTTAGTAATATTCTCGTGTTCTGACGAAGATGAATATTTAAAATATGTTGAAGGCGGTGAGATTTCTTATACCGGAAAAATAGATTCACTTAAGGTCTATCCGGGGCTAAATCGTGTAAGAATTGAAGGACTTATTCTAGCTGATCCTAAGGTCAGTGAAGTGCGTATTTATTGGAATACCAAGAAGGATTCGATGGTAGTTCCAGTAACGCGAACAGAAAGTGTAGATACCGTTTCAGTAATGATAGACGGTCTTGCAGAGAATATTTACAATTTTGAAGTACGCACCTTTGACAACCAAGGCAATAAGTCAATAGCGGTCTATCAAACCGCCGAAGTGTACGGAGCTCGATATCAAAGTTCTCTATTCAATAGACCTATTTTAGCAAATAATCTAATTGAAAATACCCTCACCATAGACTATGCTTCAATGGATTTGACCACGGGGGTTTTGGGTACTCAGGTTATCTATACCTCAATGGAAAATGAGGAAAAAGAACTTTTTGTTGATATTGAGAATTCTCAGGCTGTAATAGACGATTTTAAACGTTTTTCTAGCTACAAGTATAGAACAGCATTTATTCCCGAAGAAACTGCGTTAGATACTTTTTATACCGACTATGTAGATATAAAACCGGTACCTAAACCTATACTAGCTAATGCTGCAATTCCATTTAGAGCGATTTCGCAAGATGGTCGTTGGGGTGTACTTGAAGATTGGACCACGACAGACCCTGTAAAAATTCATAATGGTCAAGGTGGCTGGGATGAATGGAATGGCAATATTTTTAATATTGAATCAGGATGGGGAGCTCCCGCGATAACTAACGGTAAGATCTACCAAAGTGTAATGGTTGAGCCTGCATCCTATACACTTAATGTGCTGATTAGGGATACAAACCATAGTCTCGATGATGCAGGAGGTTCCTTTTTTGTTGTTGCAGAAGGCGAGACATTACCTGATGTTGTAGATGTGCTTACCTCAGAAAGTGTTTTAGCCCAAAAGCGAATTAATAGTGCTTTAGGTACAGAGTACACCTACAGTCTGAATTTTACAGTAGATGAAGCGATGACTATAACTATTGGTCAAATCACAACACAATGGGGGGAAACCCCGGGAAGATTCTGTAATATCAGATCTTGGGATATCATAGTAGCCGAATAATTAAATCAAAATCAAAAGAGGCATCCTAGATGCCTCTTTTTTTACTTTGTGGTATTTAATTTGATTACTACCGAATGACGCAGCTATTAATACATAATCTTGTAGTCGTAAACAAGTTATTTTTATTCGCACAATTGTTCAAGAAAAAAATCAGCTTAAAGTAAGCAACAAGAATAAGCTTTCTAGCACCATAAATATCAATAGTATATAGATACAAAATTCCTCTGGTCATGATACGGTATAATTTCTTTTTTGGAATTCTTTGCACTTGCTTTCTTCTGTTTTCTTGTGATGAAAAAAAGCTTTTTACTGAAATTGATGTTCAAAAGGCAGGCCTGAATTTTGAAAATACACTCACAGAGACCGATGAGCAAAATGTGATGACCTACGAATATTTCTATAACGGTGGCGGCATTGCGGTTGCGGATTTTAATAACGATGGATACGCCGATGTATATCTTTCAGGAAATCAAGTCAAGAATAAACTGTTTCTCAATCTTGGCGAGTGGCAATTTAAAGAAGTAACAAATTCAGCTAAACTTAATGAACAAGAAGGCTGGAAAACAGGCGTTACCGCAGCTGATGTAAATGGTGACGGATTGATGGATATTTATTTATCCTACTCCGGAAATGCAAAAGGGGAAGGTCATACTGAACCTATCAAAAAGGATTATAAGGGAAGGTCTAATGCACTGTTCATTAATCAAGGGAATAACGCAGAAGGTATTCCGGTTTTTAAGGAAATGGCGAAAGAGTATGGTTTAGATGCACCCGGAACCTTTAGCACGCAAGCTTATTTTTTGGACTACGATTTAGATGGAGACTTAGATTTGTTTCTACTCAATCACGCCAATAAATTTTACAACACGCTATTAAATGTCAAAGCGCTGAGAAATATCAGACATCCCTATTACGGAAATAAACTCTTTGAAAATAGAGGAAACTCATTTGTTGAGGTTTCAGAAGAATCAGCTATCAAGGGAACCGGAATAAATTTCGGACTTAGTGCTGCAGTCAGCGATTTAAACAATGACGGCTATCCTGATATCTATGTTACCAATGACTACACAGAGCAGGATTTTTGCTATATCAATAATCAGGATGGAAGCTTTAAAGAAGTTTCAAAGTCAGCATTCGGGCATTTATCAAAATTTTCGATGGGTTCTGATATTGCCGATTTAAACAATGATCAAAAGCCTGATGTTTTTGTTCTTGATATGTTGCCAGAAGACAATTACCGACAGAAAGTGCTTAAGGGTCCTGATCAATTCAATAGAGAACGTACGCTTGTTGACAGCGGTTATCATCATCAATATATGCGGAATACGCTTCAATTAAACAGAAGTGTCGCGGCAGATTCAAGTTTGATTTTTAGCGAACAGGCACAACTCTCCGGCATTTCAAATACCGATTGGAGCTGGGCTCCCTTATTAGCCGATTTTGATAATGACGGTCTTAAAGATATTTTTATTACTAACGGCTATTTGAGAGACTTCAGTAATCTCGATTTTACCAATTATACCGTAAATGAGGCGATTAGTCAAGCACAGCAAAATAATACCAATGTAGATATTGGACTTTTGGTGAGTAAAATGTCCTCGACCAAAGTTTCTAATTATATCTATCAAAATAAGGGTGAAGCGCATTTTGAAAATAAGACGGCAGCTTGGGGTTTTGAAAAGAAAACGGTTTCTAATGCCGCAGCTTATGCCGATTTTGATAATGACGGTGACCTCGATTTGATCGTGAATAATCTCAACGCTCCAATAGATTTATATGAAAATACCGCTGAAATACTCAAAAATCATTATTTGAAAATTCAGCTTAAAGGTGCTTCAAAAAACACTAAAGCTCTAGGAGCAAAAATTTTGCTTCAATTGAATGATACCACAAGCATTTTTCAAGAGGCTTATTACGGCAGAGGATATCAAGCTTCGGTAGAACCGGTGTTGACCATTGGTTTAGGAGATATTCAGCGCGTTAAGGAACTTAAAATCATATGGCCCGATGGAAAAATTTCAACGTTTCAAAATGTAAATGTAGATCAAAGACTAGTCATTGATGAGAAGGATGCTATTTCAAATTTTGATTCAGTTTCTGAAGAATCGAAGACCATTTTGAAAAACGTAACTGCGGTATCTAAGCTAAGCTATACCCATCAGGAAAATTCATATCAAGACTTTAATAGTGAGAATTTAATTCTCTATAGAGCATCCCTGCTGGGCGGGAATGCCAGTGTCGCAGATCTCAATAATGATGGTAACGACGATATCTATTTTGAAGCTGCAAAAGATCAACCGGCAGTATTATATCTGGGGAAATCAGACGGTACGGTGGAAGTTTTTAATGACAATCAACCCTGGCTTGATCCTCAAGCAATAACACAAGAAGATTTAGCATCCCTGTTCTTTGACGCTGATGGAGATGGTGACTTAGACTTGTATGTGGTGAGCGGAGGAAATGAAGAATTTAATGGAAATGATTTCTATCAAGATCGGTTGTATCTTAATGATGGTGATGCAAAGTTTTCTGAAGCGAAAGATGCTCTACCTGATATGCGTTTTAGCGGAGGAACCGTAAAAGCTGCGGATTTTGATAATGATGGAGATCTGGACCTATTTGTAGGAGGCAGAATTAGTGGGAAGAATTATCCTATGAATCCTAAAAGTATGTTGCTTGAAAATACGAGTAATAAGCAAAGGGTTGCCTTTCTAGAAAAACGCAATTATGATATAGAAAACCTAGGGATGGTTACTGATGCGGTTTGGGATGATTTTAATAAAGATGGTTTACCAGACCTCATCGTTGTAGGAGAGTGGATGCCGGTTACAATCCTTCTCAATACTAGTGGAAATCTGTCGAGAAGTGATGATTACAACCTAAATAACAGCACAGGTTGGTGGACATCAATTGTTCCTTTTGATTTTGATAATGACGGAGACACAGATTATTTATTGGGGAATATGGGGCTCAATTCGCAATTGAAAGCTTCGGTAGAAGAACCTATGCGCTACTATGTTCAAGATATTGATAATAATGGGCGAATTGACCCTATCTTATCGTATTACATTCAGCATAAAAATTATCCATTAGCTGGTCGTGACGAACTCATTGGTCAAGCTCCCGGACTGAAAAAGCATTTTCCGTACTACGAAGATTATGCTAAAACCACTACAGAAGAATTACTCGAAGTGGCACAAATCAAACCCCGATTTGTTCTTGATATTAAAGAATTGCGTTCTTCGGTATTAGTAAATACCGGTAAAGGTTCATTTGATTTGCAGCCTTTACCCAGAGCAGCACAAACTTCAGTAGTGCAAGATTTTATTATAGAAGACTTTGATAATGATGGTGTAAAGGAAGTCTTGGCAGCGGGTAATTTCTTTCCGTTTAAAATAAGCTTAGGACAGATGGATGCTTCCTTTGGTAGCTTACTTCAGTTTAAAAATGGGAAGTGGTTTTCACTTAAAGAAACTGCACAGTTAAATTTGCGAGGTGATATTCGCGACCTTAATACACTGCATTTTGCCTCGGGTGCAAAAAAACTTTTGGTTACTCGTAATAATGATTCAGCTAGTTTGCATCGCTTTCCAGAATCGAATTAAGATTTAAATTCAGACGGCAGTTTGCCGTACATTTCCTTAAAGATCTTTCTAAAATATTTTGGGCTGTTAAAACCAACTTCGTAAGCCGCTTGAGAAACGGAGTATTCCTGATTCTCGATCAGATCTGCGGCTTTTTCCAGTTTTAAATTACGCGTATATTCATTGATACTGTAACCGGTAATTGATTTCAATTTTCGGTAAAGTGAGGTGCGACTCATTCCAAGCTCTTTGGCGATATCAAAAACATTTTCGTTTTCACTACCAATATTCGCATGAATGATCGCATCAAGTTTTGCTAAAAATTCTTTTTCCTTGTTCAGTGCTGGGGAATTGTTTTCTTCTGGCTGCTGCTTCGTTTCTTTGGTTTGCAAAAAGCGCTGAACAGCCTCGCGATTCCGTAAAAGGTTTGATATTCTTGTTTTTAATAATTGAGGCTGAAAGGGTTTAGAGATGTAATCATCAGCGCCTTCTTCATACCCCGTCTTTAAGCTTTCCAGATTACCTTTTGCCGTAAGTAGAATAATAGGAATATGACTTGTCGCGAGATCATTTTTCAACGCACGGCAAAGATCGATCCCGGTCTTTTTGGGCATCATGATATCTGAAATAATAAGGTCAGGAACAAATTTTTGCGCCTTTTTGATACCTTCTTCACCATTATTCGCAAAGACGAGATCATAATCTCCTTTTAAAATTTCATCTAAAAAATTAAGAATATCAGGATTATCATCGATCACCATAACTAAAGCCCTGTTTTCAGCGGAAGCAATAGACTTAGTATTATCTTTTTCGGCATTTACAATCTCCGTAGCTAAGTGTAAATCTTTGGTCTCTACTGAAGTTTCCTCTTTTGGTGTTGCCGTAGAAATAGTTTCCGATTCAGGAATTAACTTCGGAATTTCAACCATAAAGGTTGTTTTTACGTGAGGTGTACTGGTTACTTTTAGACTTCCGTTATGCAATTCAGCAAAGCGTTTGGACAGTGCGAGACCAATGCCGGTTCCGCTTTTTTGAATTGCCGTTTCAGAACGGTAGTACCAGCTAAAAATTTCTTCTAATTCTTGTGGGGCGATCCCTGCACCATTATCACTTACGGAAATATCCAGTGTGTACTTATTGATGTATAAATGCACTTCAATGCTACCATCATCATCACAATATTTTATAGCGTTAGACAGCAAATTGTTTATAATGACCTTGAGTTTTTCGATATCAAAAAGATAATGCTGTTCAGACTCTTCAATAAACGTACGGATTGTGATGTTTTTATCAATTGCAAGAGGAGCATAGTTTTTAACCCATTTCTTAAGATTCGCCGAAAGATTATGATCGCTCAAATTAAGTCTGCTCAAGCCTTCTTCAGACTTTCTAAACTCTAGCAATTTGTTGATCGCAGCAGATAATTTTTTTGCGTTTCGGTTTATGATATTCAATTGTTTTTTGAGGCTGCGATTGTTAGCATCTGTAATCAAATTATCAAGCGGAGCAAGAATCAACGTGAGCGGTGTTTTTAATTCGTGCGAAAAAGCTGTGAAAAAGCGTAAACGTTCTTCGTTGAGTTCGTGCTCTAATTGCCGCTGCTGTTGCTCTAGAATTAATTTGTTTTTGAGTTTTAAACGTTCAGAATAATAGCGCGAGATCAGATAAATGATAAGCACAAGTGCTAAAATATAGATAATGTAGGCCAGCGGTGTTTTCCAAAAAGGGGGATGTATGGTTATTGCCAGCGTTTTGAGTATTTCTTTACCAGAGCTTGATTCGGTTTTTACGTTGAGGATATAATCACCGGGAGGAACTCCTGTAAAGTTGGCAATTCCCTCTTGTGTGTCTATCCAGAAGTCGTTGTAGTTTTCAAGTTTATACGAATAAGAAAGCGTATTCCCCAGTGGGTATTTTAGCGCGGTGAAATGTACAGAAAAGGCGTTCTGAAAATAATCAAATTCTAACGCATCTTGGTAAGTAATTGCTTTTTGTAAAACCGAATTTTCTTCGGGAGTAATTACTTTGTTTAGTACATTGAGCTGTTTAAAAACAATGTTTTGATCACCTTCTAAGCGTTCAAGTTCGCTTACATCAATAACTTGAAGACCTTTTAAACCACCCACAAAAACTTTTCCGTCAGTTGTAGAAGCTATGGGGCCAACACCTTCATTTTGCACATTGCGTAGCGCTGTAAAGTTTTTGAACACATTGTTCTTCAGATCAAAACGGTCAATACCGGTGTAGGTGCCAATCCATACAAATTGATCCTGCTGAAGCAACAAACTGTTTATGGTGTTGTTACTCAACCCATCATTTTCACTGTAGCTTTTAACTGTTTCATTTTTGGTATCAAAGATTTTAAGACCGTTATAACGCGTTCCTAAAAGAATGGTTGAATCGTCTACAATCTCTAAGGTGAAAAAAATATTGGTGTTTAGGTTCTTGATATTATCGCTGTTGTAATATATAGCGCTTCCATCAGATGGATTATACCTAATAAGGCCTGAACCAAAAGTCGCTAGCCATAAATATCCATCCTGTTCTTCAATGTCCCGAATGTCTAGCTTTTCTAGATCAGAAACATAAGTGAAGTCTTCTAGAGAATCATCATATTTAAAAAGTCCGCCGCGATTGGTTCCAACCCAAAGGGTACCATTTTTACTTCTAAATAAGGTTCGCACATCATTACCGTCTTGCTGGCTTCCTTGAAGAAAATACGTCGACTCTCCGGTTTTATGATTGAGATAATTCAATCCTTTTTGATAGGTTCCTACCCAAATATGTTCATCTCCATCTGGCAACAATGCGAGAATACTATTTCCGGAAATTGGATTGGCTGAATTACTCGACGAACTAAAACTTTTAAGCTTTCCCATATTGAGATCATACAGATCCAGACCTTCGCCATCTGTACCTACCCAGACTTGCGTATTAGATTTTACAGCGATAGCACTCACGCGATCGTCACTAATCGCATAGGGGTAACTGCCATTCTCACTTATGGTTTTGGCAAATTCACCCTTTAAATTCGTGTAGTTTAATCCGGTAGGAGTACCTATCCATAAGCCTTGATCTTTGTCGATAAAAAGACTTGTAACAGACCTATCAAAAACACTAGCCCCGTCATTAGTTGGCTGATACCATTGGATATCCAGAGGAATATTTTCAGTTAATAGTGATCGCTTCTTTAGAATATTTAAACCGCCATACCGCGTTCCTACAAAAAGATTTCCGTGTTGATCATCAACGATAGATAAGATGTCACTATCACTCAAACCTGAGGTTGAAGTGTTTGCTTTATTTAAAAATTTATAGTCTCCAGTAGGAGTGATCACGACTAGACCCTTATTGGTCGCGCCCCAGAGATTTTGGGCTCTATCAATATATACTTGATAAACTGTAGCGTTTTTTAACTGTGGAATATCAATAACTTCAGAAGTGTATATTCCTTGCTTATGGGTGATTTTGTTGAGTCCTTTATCGTAAGTTCCTACCCACAGTATAGAGTCACCTTGTGCTGCGATTGACGAGATTTCGTTAGAAGATAAGGCTTCACCGTCTTTACTCAAACCTATGGTTTCAAATGCTAGAGAAGACAGGTATTGAATTCCACCGCGATAGGTGCCAATGATAGGTTGCTGTTGCTCATTTAATGTCAAAGCACTCACGCTATTGTTCAATAAACCTTCGGTGGTGGTAAGCACTTTAAAAGTTTCTGTGGTCAAGTCATAAATATTAAGACCTGCATCGGTTGCAATAAGAAGCCTGTTGTTTTCTAAAAGCTGTAATTCTTGAATGTAATTATTAGAGACTCCGGTCTTTTCATCTGCAATATTCTTTCGGAATTTTAAAAACTGCGTCCCGTCATATCTATTCAAACCGTCATAGGTTGCGATCCATAAAAAGCCTAAGGAATCTTGAGTGATATCATTGATAACATTATTAGACAGACCATCGCTGGAGTTTATTTGATAGAAATACAGATCACTATATTCTTGAGCGTCCTTTTGAGCGCTTACAGAAAGTTGAAAACCTAAATAAATCAGAACACTTAGTAAAGTTGCTCTCATGCAAAAAACATATTTGTGTGTAAACTTTAAACAAGGTAAAAAAAAGGGATGCCTCATCCCAGTGTTTATCTATGTTGAACAATTAGCACCGCACTTTCAACCAATTTATACCGCATCTTACTCAATCGAAATAGTGAAAATTGTATGCAACAAAAGTAGTAGTTAAAATCACTTTTGAATACCGAATGGTTATTAAAATTTAAAAACCTGTTTTGAAGCTTAAATTTGTTAAAATAGTACTTTGTGTGTTCGCGCTAGGCGGAATTATTGCCTTTGCAAGTTTTAAGCTTAAAAAGAATGAGCAAGCTACAGGACCTATTGAAAAGACTTTTGAGCTTCATCTGAATCCTGAAGAGACTTTTCAAAAGATCGATAATTTTGGTGCTTCAGATGCCTGGTCTGTTCAATTTGTGGGGAAAAATTGGCCTATACATAAACGCAAGCAAATAGCTGATCTCTTATTCAGTACGCAAATGGATCAAGAGGGAAATCCTAAAGGAATAGGTCTTAGCTTATGGAGATTGAATTTAGGAGCCGGAAGCGCAGAACAAGGAAAGTCGAGCGGGATTCGCGACGAATGGCGCAGAGCTGAAAGTTTTCTTACGGAAAATGGCGCCTATGACTGGAATAAACAAAGCGGACAAGTTTGGTTTGCTAAAGCGGCAAAAGAGCGTGGTGTTGAGCAGTTACTTCTTTTTTCTAACAGTCCGCCGGTTGAATTCACCAATAACGGAAAAGCATATACCAGCGATAAAAATGAAAGTAATCTCGCGACCTCTAACACCAAAGCCTTTGCTAAATACCTGGCAGATGTGACCGAAGGATTTGATACGATGGGACTTGAAGTTGATTATATCAGTCCGGTAAATGAACCGCAATGGGATTGGGCCGATGGAGGTCAGGAGGGTACTCCTTATTGGAACGATCAGATTAAAGATTTGGTTGTGGCACTCAATCAAGAGCTAAAATCGCGTAAGCTACAACATACTTTGATTGATATTCCAGAAACGGCGCAACTCAATTACCTTTTTGAAAACGGAAACAAAGCAGGTAGAGCTGATGTGATTCAAACCTTTTTTGATGAAAATTCAAGCGAATATGTAGGCGATCTTGAATACCTGAGCAGGTCGGTTTCTGCGCATAGTTATTTTACGACTTCGCCTTTTGAAAGTCTGGTTGAACAGCGTAAAACCCTTTTTAATGCAGTAAACAAAATTCCTGATCTTCATTTCTGGATGAGTGAATATTGTATTCTTGGCGATAATGCGGGCGAGATTGAAGGTAACGGCAGAGATCTTGGGATGACTTCGGCGCTGTATATGGCCAAAGTAATCAATACTGATCTTGTTGTGGCTAACGCGAGTGCCTGGCATTGGTGGACAGCTATTTCCCCGTATGATTATAAAGATGGTTTGATTTACATTGATAAAAATAAAAATGACGGTGCGGTTCTAGAGAGTAAAATGCTATGGGCGCTTGGTAATTACAGCAGGTTTATTCGTCCCGGCTATACTCGTATTCGCATTGAAGATCTTGAAGCAAATACGCTGGATGAGAACTTTTTGTATTCCGCATTTAGAAGTCCGGAAAAAGATAAAACCGTACTAGTTTTTGTAAACGACAGCAATACAAATAAAGCAATTACGCTGAGCAACTATACCGAATCGTATGACGCCAAAAGTTACGTGACTTCAGCAGAGGCAAATCTTGAATTGACGCAACTACAAACTAAAAATGGATTTGAGATTCCCCAAAAAGCGGTAGTTACTCTAGTACTCGAAACCAGAAATTAATAAGACACTGTTTAAAGGTTAATTGTAAGTGTGTTTTATACCTTGAGCAGCAAAGAGCCCCTTTAGCAGGGGCTTTTTTTATGCTATAAAATCCGCTTAAGTCTTATTCAGATGCGTTTAGTAACTGTGATCGTCTAGTTTGACCTTTCCTCTAAAAGTTCGGTAAACGAAAAAGGTGTAGCCCAAAACTAAGGGGCCTCCAATAGCTACAAATAAGAGCATAATTCCCAGAGAGCGTTCTGAAGATGCAGCTTCATAAACATCCAGACTGTATTTAGGATCAACCGTTGAAAAAAGCAGGTTGGGGTACAACTCTACGGCAACCAATACCAGTAATAAACTTATGGTGAGTGACGAAAAGAAAAATGCCAGTTTATAATTCTTTTTACTCGCCAAACGCGGTACGTTAGCAATACTCAAAAAGGTGAGCACAGGCACCGCAAATAGGATAGGCGCACTTTTAAAATCATCAGATAGATGCGGAATATAAAGCAGCGTATAAAGTGTAGTGATCGCAAAGCTTACCATAAAAAAGATCATTCCTTTTTGCAGCAGATTTGTAAGTTGATCAAACATTGCTCCTTCGGTTTTTAGAAGAAGATAAATCGCTCCGTGCGCCATAAAGAGGGCGAGTGTGGTCACACCGGTCATTATCGCGTACGGATTCAAAAATTCAAAAAAGCCTGATCCTGTGTATTGATAATTTTCACCTATAGCAAAACCTTGCAGCACATTTCCTAAAACAACGCCTAATAAAAATGCGAGCATAATACTTGAAATGCTGTAACTCACATCCCAAAGTCTTCGCCACCAAAGCATTTCTTCTTTTCCTCTAAATTCAATGGAAATTGCTCTGAAAATAATAAAGATCAAAAACAGCATAAACGGGATATACAATGAGGAAAATAGTGTAGCATACATCACTGGGAACCCTGCAAATAAGGCACCACCGCCAATCACTAACCAAACTTCATTACCATCCCAAACAGGACCAACGGCATTAAGCGCGATACGCCGATTCAATTCTTTTTTAAAAAATAAATGCCAAGCACCCGCACCAAAATCAAAACCATCTAAAATCGCATAGCCTGAGAATAAACCACCAATTACCAAAAACCACCAGGTGGGATAATCTATACCTAAAATTGTTTCCATACTATTCTGTTATCCTGTTACTACTTCACTGATCTCTTTAGTTAACGGTCGGTCGTCATCTTCGTCATTAGCCTCTTCATAAGGTCCGTGTTTTATTTTTTTGTTCAGTAGATATACAAAGAGTAAAAAGAGTAGGGCGTACACCGCAAAAAATAGAATGAGCGAAAATAACACTTGATTTGCTGTGACTGCCTGCGAAAAAGCTTCATTGGTACGTAACAAACCGTACACAACCCAAGGTTGCCTTCCCATTTCTGCTGAAAACCAGCCTACTTGATTGGCGATCTGCGGAAGCAGTGCAGTAAATACAAAAACCCACAGCAACCATTTTTTAGTAAATAATTTCCTTTTCCACAGTAAAAACGAAGCATATAAGGTAAGCGCGATTAAAAACATTCCGATGGCAACCATAAGGTGATAAAACTGAAAAACAGCATTTACCTGAGACGGGCGCTCATCTTCAGGAAAAGCATTTAAACCGGTTACGGGAGCTTCAAAATCCTGATCTAATAAAAAGGAAAGTCCGCCGGGAATCGCTAAACCAGTCACTTCTTGCTTCTCTTGATCTACCCAACCGAACAAATACATATCAGCCGCAGCGCTTTCGTCATAATGCCCTTCTAGTGCAGCTAATTTTGCCGGTTGATGTTCTGCTACAACTTCCGCCGAAGCGTGTCCTGCTACAAGCTGTGCCAGCGAAGTAATGGTTGCGATTACGAGTGTGATCTTAAATGCTTTTTTTGAAATGCTCACGTAACGTCCTCTTAAGATATAATAGGCGTGCACACTAAGAATTAAGAATACTCCCGCTAAAAAAGCGCCCAGCCAAACGTGCCAAATACGTTCTACACTCGACGGATTGAAAACCATTGCCCAAAAATCAGTGATCTCTGCGCGGGCTTGCATACCTTCTCCTACAATGTGATATCCTGCCGGTGTTTGCTGCCAACTATTTGCGACTACGATCCATATTGCAGAAAACATAGAACCTAGAAATACGCCGATTGTTGAAACCAAGTGAACCCATGGTTTTACACGGTTCCAGCCAAAAAGTAAAACGCCAAGAAAACCACTTTCAAGAGCAAAGGCAAAAATACCTTCGGCAGCGAGCGCGCTACCAAAAACATCTCCTACATAACGCGAATAGGTGGCCCAATTGGTGCCAAATTCAAATTCCATTACGATACCCGTAACGACACCAATCCCAAAGGTGAGCGCAAAGATTTTAGTCCAAAATTTTGCGAGAATATGATAATCTTCCTTTTTTGTTTTAACGTATAAACTTTCAAAAACCACCATTAAAAGACCTATTCCTATGCTTAAAGGCGGATAGATATAGTGAAAAGCTACTGTAAAGGCAAATTGTATTCGGGCGAGAAGTTCTACATCCATGAGAGCAGGTATTGGAGAATTTTAGCAAAAGCGATACGCTGCTTTTACCTGCTATAAAATTACAACCCAATCTTGGTTTGGACCGCCGGAAACACTAGGTTTTCTTGTTAAAAGTCTTTCATAAATTTTGAAAATTCGTACCATCCAATGGTCGAAGAATTTGAGTAGATCTACTTTTGAGAATGCTCTTTAAAAGGATAGGTGAGTTGTCCCGTAAAATCGTGTGGAAAGCGCTCATCGCCGTCAAAACCTATCTCTATATCTTTTCCGCTTTTAGGAACGTATGCGGTACCAAAAAGATAGTCCCAAATGCTCAAACTCAAACCGAAATTCATTCCGTACTTATGCTCCGGTGGAAGTGCCTTAGCATGATGCCAAATGTGCATACGCGGATTATTCAACACATAACCCAGCGGACCGTAACTCCAATCGAGATTGGCGTGGTTTAAATGCCCGATAAACACCGAAAACATATGCACCACAAAAAATTGTTCGATTCCAAAACCGATCATCGCCAGCGGAATATACTGCGCGCTTTTATAAACTAGAGTTTCAACAAAATGAAACCGAAACTGAGCGGCAAAACCCATTTCTTTTACGCTGTGGTGCACTTGATGAAATTTCCACAACCACGGCACACGATGTAGCATTCGGTGTACATTCCACTGGATAAAATCAGCGATGATAAACATGATTAAAAGTTGTGCCCACACGGGAAAGTCCTGAACCTCGATTGCCACCAGATTATCTATTCCGAAAAGCCCTAAAAAATCATTGAAGAGTTCAACACCTACATTAGAAAGCGCGTTATAACCAATTAAAGAGAAGAGAAAGAAATTGAAGATCATATAAAACGCATCAAGCCAGAAACCCTTTCTAAAAACAGGCTGTTTTTTTCGCCAGGGAATTATGATCTCTAATGCAAAAACAAGTAAAGACAATCCAAGCAGCCAGTAGAAATAGTTGGTCCACCCGGGATTAGTGATCTCTTCTATCAGGTAATTAAAATAACCCGTAAAAGAATCCTGTATGATCTTTAGATATTTTTCCACGTATGTTAGGTCGGTTTCAAGGCTGTAAAATTACGTTGGTGCTTCGGTTTTTAGCAGTAGTGCGATCTGTCCCAGATGATAATAGCTGTGTTCAATAAGCGCCTCAATATTGCGTTTATAAGTTCCATATGCTTCTTTCACAAAAATAGCGTCTAGTTGGGTATCGCTCAGCGGTTCGATTAATGCGATCAATTCTTCGGTATCTTTCCATAAAAGCGCTAAGAAGTTTTGCCATGCATCATCATTTTGCATAGGCTCAAAATCAAAACTAAATCGATCACTAATGCTGAGCTCACCTCTAAGAAAAACCTGCTTTACACCTGCGATATAATAATGAATGTGTTGCGCAAGAACCTCGACAGTATTGTACGATCTAATAGGTTTGGAAACCTGTGCCAATGAGGTCGTATTCAATTCCTTTTTAAAATTTGTGTTGGCGATCCAGGTACCATCAAGAATTACTTCCTGTAGTCTTTGCGCCAGAGCTGCTGCTTGTGACATAGTTTTATAGAATGGAATTGTGCTTTTTAAATTTAATCAAATCTTGACATACCTATGAAAGCGGTTATGTTTAAATTTAAAACTGTTTAGTTTAGACCAATGAAGATTGTTAAAATCGGTATTGCCCTGTGGCTTTTTATGACTCCTTTTTTACTGAAAGCACAGCAAGACACCGCCTATAAATACGAAGTGCTGGCAGGTCACGATAATGATTTTACGATTTTTGGCACACGTACAGATTGGCATTATACGTACGGAATTCATTTAGGTTTTGGTTGGCGACCCAAACAAACCAACTTTATCACTCAGCTTTTTCCGAATAAAAAGGCATTCAGTAATTATATAGCGGCGCATATTCAAGCGTACACGCCAGATTATGCGCGCACCTATCAAATTGTAAAAACCAGACAGCCCTATGCCGGTTGGGGCTATGTAGATTTTGCGAATAACTACGGATTTGAAAACGCGTTTTTACAATTAAAAGTTGATCTGGGGATTTTAGGACCAGCTGTTCACGCCGGCGATATTCAGAATTTTATTCATCAAAAATTTTCTAAGGATATTTTTGTTGATCAATGGGAAGACCAGATCCCGAATCAGTTTGGTTTTAATTTAAGGGCTAATTATGCTCAGGATATTTTTACTGAAAAATGGCTCAACCTGTATAGTTTAAGCCGAATTTCCGCGGGAAATATATTTACCTTTTTTGAGCAAGGTCTTTATTTTAGGTTTGGGCAGTTTAATGCAATTGGGCGTTCTGTGGCACGGCAACAGAGTTTGCTAGGTAATGGTGAAACCGAAATTTTTCTCGAAGCCGGTTTTAATATGAATTTTTCAGCATTTAATGCGACCATCGAAAACGCTAATGCGCAAGGCGAAAAAGTAGTTCCCCGAGATCTTGTAAATCACAGTATTTTAAATGGACACGTTGGTGTATTTTTTTCACAGAAACGCTATGCTATAGGTCTAAAATGGAATTATACCGAAGGTGAAATAAAGGGAAATGAACCACACCAGTTTGCGATCCTGGCCGGTACCTATAAGTTTAAATAGTTAGAATTTTTGTCGAGAGACGCGATCTTCAATTTCGGTACGCGGATGTACGCCGTCAATAAATTCTACAGCTTCGACAACACGCACAAATAAGTTTTCGGCACCTAGTAATTCGGTTACTCCGGTTTTAAATAGAATATCTCGTGTGGGACCCGTGGCAGCCGCGATCATCAGCGTGATTTCTTTCTGACGCAGTTCTAGGATCACAAATTTTAAAATGTAGATCGCACTGCTGTCAATGTAATTGATCGCTTCGGCATTAATGATGATCGTTTTGAGGTCCGGTCCTTTAGCTTTAATGTGTTTTTTCAACTCCTTATAGAAATAATCTTTATTTCCGAAGAATAACTGCGCATCAAAACGCACGACAAGGATGTCTTTTCGGTCAATAATATCGGTGGCAAAACGGTTGATATTCTTAAAATAAGTAGTGCCTTTTATTTGACCCAAAACAGCCATATGAGGTTTTGAAGTTCGATAAACCATCAGCAGTAATGAAAATAAAACGCCAAGAATGATCCCCTCTTGAATACCTACAAACAGCGTAATGATAAATGTAGTCACTAATAAAAAAAACTCATCCTTTTGGTTTTTATAGAGCTCCTTAGGGTATTTTAAATTGATCAGACTGGTGATCGCAAGCATAATGATCGAAGCCAAAATTGCATTAGGCAAATAGTAAAACACCGGTGTGAGAAAAAGTAATGTGAGTGCAACAAGACTGGCACTTATGAATGCCGCGACACCTGTTTTTGCACCGGCTTGAAAGTTTACAGCGGTTCGGCTAAAACCCGCGGTGGTGGGATAACATTGAAATAGGGAACCGATTATATTCCCGGTTCCTAGTGCGATAAGTTCTTGATTGGGCTTTATCGTATTGGATTTGACTTTTTCTTCTAAGGCTTTACCAATGGAAACAACTTCCATAAATGCAATAAGAGACATCGCCAGGGCAAGTGTAAAAAGCTGACCGAGATCTTCCCAAGGCACTGTGGGAATATCAAAGCCGGGTAGTCCTTGCGGAATTTTACCCACTAATAGTAAACCATAATTTGTAAGTGGGGTAAAGTAGGCCAGAGCGATCCCAAAAACCACCACCACAATAGCAGCCGGAATCTGGCTATTAATACGTTTGATCAAGAGCATAATGCCAATTCCTGTAAGTCCAACAGCCACTGCAACCGGATTGATCTGATCAAGTTGTGCCAACGTTTGCTTTATAATTGGCAAGGTCCTGTTGCTGGTGACGCTGATGCCTAACAAATGTTTAAGTTGCGTGATACCAATAATCAATGCCGCCGCAGAAGTAAAACCACTGATCACAGGCTTAGACAAAAAATTAACGAGAAAGCCCATTTTTAAAAATCCCATCAGGATCTGAATGATCCCAACAAATAATGCAAGAAAAATCGCCATCGCGATGTATTCATCAATCCCGCTAAGCGAAAGCGCTCCCAAGCCTGAAGCAATAATCAGCGAATCCATAGCCACAGGACCGATGGCGATTTGGCGCGAAGTCCCCATTAAAGCGTAAATGACTTGAGGTAAAAGAGCAGCATAGAGCCCAAAAACCGGAGGTAAACCAGCGATCATTGCGTATGCCATTCCCTGCGGAATCAACATAATTCCAACAGTTATTCCTGCTGAAATATCACCAGACAGATAACTTTTCTTGTAGTTTGGTAACCAGTCAAATATGGGGAAGAATTTCTTCAAATATTCAATTTTAGAACCACAGCCAAAGCGATACTGCCTTGAGACGTAGTTCAATGTTAAAAACTAATTTCATCGTGTGCCTTCGGCCTTGCCTCGAGGTTTACTATCGGCAAATATAGACCGTAGCTTTTGATGTGCTCGTAACTCTTGTTACAAAGCATCTGGATTAAAAATACAATTTTAAGCGTATCAAATAACCGCTTTGGCTTCCATTCCATGTTAAATAGAAACTAAATAAACTTGCGCTGAGCTTTGCTGCAGAACAGGCCTTAAATTGTATATTTACTCGATAATCAAGAGCGCAAACGTCTAGAAAAAGCGTACTAGTAAAATATTTTACTTTTACGTAAAACTAATGGCTGGCGAACGTCGCTAATTTGGTTTGAAATTTTAAAAGCGTATAGCGAGAACACCACGTGTTTTTATGATCAAAAGGTTTAAACAGCATATAGAATCTCGGTTTAATGGATTGAAACAAACTTCGGTTTTGTTAGCGATAAGCGGGGGATTAGACAGTGTGGTTTTGGCCTATTTGTTAAAAGCTTGTGACGTTGATTTTGAGATGGCGCATTGCAATTTTAAGCTGCGCGGAAGCGAGAGCGATGCAGATGCAATTTTTGTTGAAAAACTAGCCGAAGCATTACGAGTTAAGTTGCATCTTCAAAATTTTAATACCGAAGCGTATGCTAAGGATCAAAAGGTTTCCATTCAAATGGCAGCGCGCGAATTGCGGTATCATTGGTTTGAGGAGCTTTGTCAAAAAAACGGGTTAGCGTATATCGCCACTGCGCACCATGCAAAAGATGATCTTGAGACTTTTCTCATCAACCTAAGTCGAGGTTCAGGAATAGATGGTCTCACTGGCATTACTGCGCAAAATGAGCAATTAATTCGTCCCTTGTTACCGTTCAGCAGAGAAGAGATTCTAGCGTATGCAGAGGCCAATGAGATCAAGTGGCGAGAAGATAGCAGCAATGCTTCAGATAAATATTTGCGCAATCATTTAAGACATCACGCTATTCCTGCGATAATAGAAGCAGCCCCCCAATTTTTAAATCAGTTTCAGAAGAGTCAAAAGCATTTAAAAGAAGTTGCACTGCTACTTGAAGATTACACGGCAATGCTGTTTTCTCAGATCGTAAATCAGTCTTTTAAAGGCTATGAATTAAGCATTCAGAAGTTGAAGCAGACGCCAAATACCAAGGCGGTCTTGTATCAATTACTTAAGGATTTTGAATTTACGGCTTGGGATGATATTTATGATTTACTAGATGCTGAACCCGGTAAATATGTTTCCGCAAAAAATCACCGTCTTATAAAAGATCGCGAGGTGTTACTACTTACAGAACACAAAAAAACACACGAAGTTGTTTTATGGAATGAGCAAGACGCAAGCCTTGTTCTTGACAATCTAAAGATCAAGAAAGAAGCTGTAGATCAATTTTCAAAAACAACGGCAACCGAAGCTATTTTTGATAAAGACCAATTAGATTTTCCGCTTAAATTAAGAAAATGGCAGGAAGGCGATTGGTTTTATCCATTTGGCTTAAAAGGAAAAAAGAAGCTTAGTAAATTCTTTAAAGACTTAAAATATTCGACTCTAGATAAAGAGTCAGTTTGGCTTCTGTGTAACGACCAAGACATTATCTGGGTCGTAGGAGCACGAACTGACGATCGCTATAAAGTAACCCCTAATACTTCTCAATTTTTAAAAATTACCGCATACTATGATTAAATATGGCTTTCTTCTTGTAACGCTATTGATCTCGCTCACAGGAAATGCACAAGCTTTTGGACCTTCAGCCGGAGCACAAAATCCGGCGCAATGGACGGCTCAAGTAGATAAAACAAGTGAATCTGAATATACACTGTTGTTAAATGCGAGCATTGAGCCCGAATGGCATGTGTATTCGCAGGTCACAGATCCCGGCGGATCTTTACCTTTAGAATTAGAGTTCCTCGAAGCCGGTAAAGCTTATTCCTTAGAAGGACCCACGGTAGAAAGTGAGACCACAACAGCTTACAGTGAGATCTTTGAGGTAGATGAAACATTTTTCTCAGAAACCGCGCAGCTATCCCAAAAGATAAAAGCTGAAGAAACCACTGAATTTGTCAAGCTGATCTTGAAATATCAGGTGTGTAAAGAAGTGTGTATCAACGAAGAAAAATACATTGTTTTTGACCTCGTCAAAGAGAACGGAAAGGTTTTTAAAGACTTCAATGAATTTCAGGCATATGGTAAGGTTCAGGAAGAAGTAGAAAAGATTGAACCGGTTAAAGAGGTTGTAAAAAAAGAAGAAAAACAAGATCTATGGACGATCTTTTTTGTTGCGTTTGCAAGCGGATTTTTCGCGCTGCTCACACCTTGTGTATTTCCAATGATTCCTATGACGGTAAGCTTTTTTACCAAGCAGAGTAAGAATCTGGCAGTGGGTCGTAGAAATGCCATTTTATACGGAATTTTCATCGTGGTAATCTATGTATTGCTTGGATCATTGGTTACCGGGATTTTTGGCGCAGATGCCTTAAACGCTTTATCAACCAACGTTTGGTTCAACTTAGTATTCTTTTTACTCCTCGTAATTTTTGCAGTTTCGTTCTTTGGTGCTTTTGAAATTATGTTACCCAATTCTTGGGCTAACGCCGTAGACCGCAAAGCGGATCGCGGCGGAATTATAGGTATCTTTTTTATGGCCTTGGCTTTAGCCATTGTAAGCTTCAGTTGTACCGGCCCCATTGTAGGAACCTTATTAGTACAAGCCGCTTCAGAAGGTGGTCTGGCGCCCATTTTAGGAATGCTAGGTTTTTCATTGGCTATCGCGATCCCTTTTGCGTTGTTTGCATTGTTTCCTGGGTTGATGAATTCTTTACCCAAATCGGGAGGCTGGCTCAATTCAGTAAAAGTGGTTTTGGGCTTTTTGGAGCTCGCCTTAGCTTTTAAATTTTTATCCAATGCTGATTTGGTTTTGCAGGCACATATATTAGAGCGCGAAGTATTCTTAGCGATTTGGATTGCTATTTTTGGTGCAATGGCGTTTTATCTTTTCGGAAAAATCAGATTATCGCACGATAGTCCGTTGACACATATTTCTTCCGGAAGGTTGATTTTAGGGCTTTTTGTGCTTTCGTTTACGTTATACTTAATTCCCGGCTTGTGGGGTGCACCATTGAAATTGATCAGCGGATTTCCGCCGCCATTAAATTATAGTGAATCGCCATACGGTGTAGGTTATTCTAAAGGTAGTGTTGCAGGTTTAACCGAAGGAGAACTACCAGAAGAAGCCGAACTTGGGCCGTATCAATTGGTGACTTTTACTGATTATGATGCAGGAATGGCTTATGCTAAAGCTGAAAATAAACCGGTGCTAATCGATTTTACCGGAAAAGCCTGTGTAAACTGCCGCAAGATGGAAGAGCGCGTTTGGGGCGAACCTCAAATCCTTGGAAAATTACAGAACGACGTGGTCCTTATTTCGTTATTTGTAGATCTAAAGGAAGAACTGCCTGAAGAAGAACAGTATGTAAGTGAAGTTACCGGCAAACGCATTCAAACCGTGGGAAATAAATGGAGCGATTTTCAGATTGAAAAATATCAGATCAACGCGCAGCCGTATTATGTGTTGTTGAACCATAATGAAGACGAACTTAACACACCTGTGGGCTACACGCCAGATGTAGATGAATTTGAAGCCTGGCTCGAAGATGGAATCACTAAATTCAATGATTAAATAAACACTACTAAATGAAAAAAGTCAAAAATCTAGTATTTGCGGTGCTTTTGCTTTTCGTGAGCTGCATACAAGCACAAACCGAAGATTATGTGCGTGAGCATTACGACAAGAAAGAAGTCAAAATAAAAATGCGCGATGGCGTGCTTTTGCATACGACTATTTATTCGCCAAAAGATAAGTCACAAGAGTATCCTATTTTGATGATGCGTACGCCCTACAGCTGCGCGCCGTATGGTGAAGAAAACTATAAAGGGAGAATAGGACCTAATAAATTTATGGTTGAAGAAGGTAACATCTTTGTACAGCAGGATGTGCGTGGGCGCTGGAATAGTGAAGGCGTTTACGATAATATGCGCGCGTATATTCCAAATAAAAAAGGAAAACAAGTTGATGAAGCCAGCGATACCTATGACACGATTGATTGGCTTATAAAGAATGTAGACAATAACAACGGAAATGTGGGAACTTGGGGAATTTCATATCCAGGTTTTTATGCGACGTATTCTTTGCTGAGTGAGCATCCTGCATTAAAAGCAGTTTCTCCACAAGCGTGTATTTCTGATTTTTTCTTTGATGATTTCCATCACAACGGAGCATTTCTAGAAAGCTACTGGAGAGCGATTTCGCTTTTCGGCTATATGAAAGATGAACCGGTAACCAAGCCTTGGTATGCGTTTCCTGATCTTCCTACGCAAGATCAATATCAGTTTTTCTTAGATGCAGGTCCGTTGACCAATTTAGATGCGTATTACAAAGAAGACAATGTATTCTGGCAGCAAATTAAAGACCATCCTAATTATGATGAATTCTGGAGAAGTCGCGGAATCATTCAGCATTTAAATGATATCAAGCCTGCCGTAATGGTTGTAGGTGGACTATTTGACGCCGAAGATCTTTATGGACCTTTCAATACCTACAGAAAGATTGAGGAGACTAGTGATAACTATAACATCTTGGTTTACGGGCCTTGGAGTCACGGAGATTGGGCGCGTTCAAGTGAGCGCCAAGCTATAGGAAATGTATATTTTGGAGATAATCTTTCAAGAGATTTTCAGCAAAATTACGAGACGGTATTTTTCAATCATTTCCTGAAAAATGACGGTAAAGGAGCGATTGATTTCCCTGAAGCTTCTATGTATGACAGCGGTTCACGTGAGTGGGATAGCTACGCGCAATGGCCTCCAAAAGCAGCGGAAACCAAAAGTTTTTATTTAGGAGCAGATCAAAAACTTACCGAGAGCGCTTCGGCAGATTTTGAAAATGCTTTTGTAAGTGATCCTTCTAAGCCGGTTCCGTATTCTGAAGATATTAAAATGGTATTCACTCCTAGAAAATACATGACCGACGATCAGCGATTTGCAGCGCGCAGACCAGACGTTTTAGTTTATGAAACCGAAGTTTTAGACGATGATATGACGATCACTGGTGAAATACTGGCTAAACTTCAGGTGGCTACCACAGGTACTGATGCAGATTGGGTAGTAAAACTAGTAGATGTGTATCCTGCAGGAGCAGAGGATTACCCAGAAACTCAAGACTACTTAAAAATGGATAATTACCAGATGATGGTGCGTAGTGAAGTAATGCGTGGACGTTTCCGTGAGAGTTTTAGTGAACCTAAAGCTTTTGAAGCTAATCAAAAAACCGAAGTAGATCTGACCTTACAAGGGGTAAACCACACCTTCTTAAAAGGACATAGAATGCAAATTCAAATTCAGAGTACGTGGTTTCCGTTAATCGATCGCAATCCACAAACTTTTGTACCTAATATCTACAAAGCCGATGCTGAAGATTTTCAAAAGCAGACGCATACTGTTTTTGGAGATTCAGAAATTCAGTTTAAGGTTTTAAAGTAATTCAAATACTAAACTTGTTGCAAAAGCGCTCAGATCGGGTAAACGATTTGAGCGCTTTTTTATTTTAAGAAGCATGATGCTTAAAATGCGTATCAAAAGCTGTAGTCTTGCAGTAGTAATTACACGCATATAAAAATTACCCTTTGGTTTATCTGAGAATTCTTTTTGTAATCCTTGTGTTACTCGAGTTGCGCTATAAAAAGTTCAAATCGGTAAAAGAGCTGTGGTTGTGGTTGTTTTTAGTAGCTATTTTCAGCTGGTTAGGCTACCTCATTTTTTTAATCTTCAGAAAAAGGATTTTCATCCGCAGGGACCGCTTCAACTTATCTTTCAGGAAAAGAGAGAAGAATCAAATAGAATAGGGGATTTGTACAAGAAATTGTTTTGCGCCCTAAGGTGTTGAATAGCAAATTTTACAGCGTAGAAATAGGCCTAAAAAAGAAAAACACCTTGCTCGCGCAAAGTGCCTTTCACCCCTAAATTGTCAATGACATCGTAAAGCTACAAAATTAATTTGCAACTCTTTCTGTTAAAATATAACTAAATCGTTTTATAATTTTTCGATTTTTTACAAATGGTGTAAAAAAGAAAAACACCCTGCTCGCGCAGAGTGCCTTTCACCCCTAAATCATTAATGCGTTTAAAATTTAATTCCCCTAATAATTAGATTATAAACGGTATTAATCTTTAATTATTAATACGAGATAAAAGTATCTATAATTTACTTGTGACAAAAGGGGGAAATATCCCCTTTTTTACCGCTGAAATCAGGTTAATCGATTTAGGTGGGCAATTATATTTATGTTAGTTTTAAATCTTATAAAATTTGTTTTCTAATTATAACTTTAAATTAGTTGGATGATCAAAAATATCCTTTTAATTAGCCTTGGAATACTTCTAACAAGCTGTGCACAGAACAAGTCTAATCACATAAAAGAGCCTATGCAGAATACAGAACCAAAGAAAAAAGTAGTTTATCACGTTTTTACCAGATTGTTTGGCAATACGAACACAACCAATAAACCTTGGGGTACCATCGAAGAAAATGGTGTAGGGAAGTTTGAAGATTTTACCGCGCAAGCTTTAAGTGAGATTAAAGAGCTTGGCGTAACGCATATGTGGTACACCGGAATTCCGCATCACGCTGTAATCACTGATTATACGCAATACGGTATTTCTAACGATGATCCTGATGTTGTAAAAGGTAGAGCCGGCTCACCCTATGCGGTAAAAGATTACTATCAGGTTGATCCTGACATGGCTGTAAATCCAGCAAATAGGCTTGAAGAGTTTGAAGCACTCATAAATCGTACGCACCAAGCAGGTTTAAAAGTAATCATAGATATCGTTCCCAATCACGTGGCACGCAAATATGAAAGTTCAAACACTCCAGAATATACGGTTCCTTTTGGGGCGAATGATGATACTTCGGTGGCTTATGCCAAGAATAATAACTTTTACTACATCCCGGAAACTGATTTTAAAGTGCCGCAATGGGAAAATGGATATGTGCCTTTAGGCGAAAAGTCGCCAAGTGCGGATGCACAGTTTACCGAGTCTCCGGCAAAATGGACAGGTAATGGAGCAAGAGATGCGCAACCTGCACAGAATGATTGGTACGAAACTGTAAAAATAAACTATGGCGTGAGTCCGGAAGGATATAAAGACTTTGATTCGTTGCCAGAAGATGCCGGCCATTGGGATTATAAAAAACATTTTGATTTTTGGAAGGATAAAGACGTTCCGGCTTCTTGGAAACAGTTTAAAGAGATTGCCTTGTTTTGGCTGGGTAAAGGTGTAGACGGATTCCGTTATGATATGGCCGAAATGGTTCCTGTAGAATTCTGGAGTTATATGAATGCTGCTATTAAAATGGAGCGTCCTGATGCATTTCTAATGGCCGAAGTGTATAACCCACAGTTGTATCGCGAGTATATATTTAAAGGAAAAATGGATTATCTATACGACAAAGTGGAGCTTTATGATACGATAAAACACGTGATGCAAGGCCACGGAAGCACAGACCATTTTGCTCCAATCCTGAAATATCAGGAAGATATTGAAAATAATATGCTTCATTTTCTAGAAAACCACGATGAACAGCGCATAGCCAGTGATGCTTTTGCGGGAGATGCAGCAAAAGGTAAACCTGCGATGGTTGTTTCGGCGTTGATCAGTACGGCTCCAACAATGATCTATTTTGGTCAGGAATTGGGTGAGCCGGCACTTGAAGACCTGGGCTTTGGCGATCCTACACGGACTTCAATTTTTGATTACGGAAGCGTGCCCAGCGTAGTGCGTTGGGTCAATGACAAAAACTTTGACGGCGGGCAGTCTACTCCTGAAGAAAAAGAGCTTCGGGAATTTTATAAACGCTTGCTGAATTTCAGTTTAGAAAATTCGGCGATAATGGGGGAGTATGCAGATATTCACTGGCATAACCGCCAGCATACCGAATGGTACAATGATCGGGTGCATTCCTTTGTGCGCTGGTCTGACACTGATAAACTCATCATTGTTACCAATTTTGATGCTAAGGATACTTTTGGTTTCGAATTGCAAATTCCGCAGGATATAATTAAACAATGGAACCTCAACGACGGGACGTATAAAGCAACAGATCAACTTTATAATGAAGAGCAAGCTACGCTTCAAGTTCAAAATCAAGCAGGAACGATGCGCGTAGACATCAAACCGCTTCAGTCTTTTGTTTTTAAAATAGAATAGCAACTTTATGATAAGCTTAAGGGCTTATGTTTCAGGCTTAACGGAATACTAAGATTTATAATTTTAATTTTAGGCATTAAGCTTTAAAACAAAAAATCTGTGTCAAAACCATATACGATAGGTATTGTAGGAGTTGGTCCGCGTGGGCTGGCCGCGCTTGAAAGTCTTTTTTTAGTCAAAAGTAATAGCAAATCAAGCCTTGACTTACACGTCAAATTATTTGAAGCTTCGCCCTATCCCGGGGCGGGACAAATCTGGACGCCTGACCAAGTAGAGACCAATTTGTCAAACATTCATGAGCGTAATTTATCAAACGATCTGGCAGGTAGACCATCAATAAATGTTGATGATATTTTTATTCCTGAATTTCCAGGTTATGCAGATTGGTTGACTGATAGAAAGGATGCTCCGGCAAACGCATCAAAAGATCATTTCCCTGCGCGTTCTAAGTTGGGTATTTATTTATACGAACGATTTCTGACCATCTACGACGCTCTGAAAGGTCAAAATAAAGCTGAATTGTTTTCTGCTGAAATTGTTCAAATTGATGCTAACGAGCAAAGCGGAATTATTATTACCAAGGACGCTCAACAGCATATGGTTGATGAAATTGTACTTACCATTGGTCATCAGCCTACGTACGACTCTGAGCAGCTGCAATTATGGGATACTCACGCCAAACAAAATAACCTAAAACTGTATAAAGTCCCTTATCCCGTGGGTGCTTTAGAAACCGATGCGATAACTCCTGAAACTAAAATTGCGCTGCGTGGTTTTGGCTTGTCTATGGTAGATCAGGTGAGAGCATTGAGTATAGGTTTTGGCGGAAGTTTTGTACCTATTGCTGATTCTGTTGAGCTTAACTATATTCCTTCAGAGGAAGCGCCACGTGAATTGGTGGCTTTTTCCTTAAACGGTTTGCCACCGGTTCCTAAACCATTTTCGGGTGAAATTGATTCATTGTTTGAACCTTCCGAAGAAGAATTTAAACTTCTCATACAGGCAGTCGAACAAGCTGAAGCAAATGCATCAACTATCAGTGATGCTTCCTTCCTCATAGAAGCTATTGCGCAGATCACCAGTTCCGTTTACAAGAGACTGGGAAGCAAAGCGAGAGCCACAGATTTATCTGCTGATGACTTGACTGAATTGACTTTAAAAGTGATCAAAAAGCCGGACTCCGAGCATACTTTATTGGTAAGTACTAAAAAAGATACGCTCGAGGCGATGCTACTATACTTACATATGGCTTACGGCAAAACCAAAATTAGCCTGGATTACTGTTTAGGTCAGGTGTGGCGTTTTGCTTTAGGAGTTTTGTATCACGATTACACATATATGAATCTTGGTGATGATGCAATGGTCGATGTGGTAAAGTACATTGAAGCGAGTAAACGTTATTCTTATGGTCCACCGGTCAAAAGTTTACAGCAACTCATAGCTTTGGTGAAAGCCGGAGTTTTAAATCTTGATTTTGTAGCAGATCCTGAGATTAACTTAGTGCCTGAAGGGTGGCAATTGCGTAAGGATGGGAAAACTATCGTGGTTCAGGTGATGGTCAATTCGGTAATCGATGCGCCACAATTAGCCAAAGTGAGTAGTCCATTGATAGCGCATCTCAGAACTGATAAACGCGTGGATGCGGTGAGTTATAAATTGGGATTACATACGTTAGAAGATGGTCGCATCATTAGTAAAGGCGGAAATACGCACCAAAATATAGCTTTGTTAGGCCGGCTAGCCAAAGGTAGTGTGGTGGGTGTAGATGACTTGATCGAATGCTTCGGAAAACCGGCACGTAAGTGGGCCGAAGGCGTGCTTAATAGAAATTAGATTAGACAGATTGACATAAACCATTAAAAACCAGCAAACTAATTTCAAAAGTTGGAAATATTATTGTTTCTTTAGAAAACCAACTTAAAAATTATGCTTACAAAGGTTTATGGTTCAGCGGTTTTTGGCGTTGAAGCTTCTACAATTACAATTGAGGTAAATATTGACAAAGGCATTGGCTATCACTTGGTAGGACTGCCCGATAACGCGATTAGAGAAAGCAATTACCGCATTGCTGCGGCCCTTCAAAATAACGGCTTTAAGATTCCCGGAAAGAAAATTACGCTTAATATGGCGCCTGCCGATCTCCGCAAGGAAGGAAGCGCTTATGATCTTACACTTGCAATAGGTATACTTGCGGCTAGCGGACAAATAAAAGCAGAGAATTTAGAAGAATACATCATTATGGGCGAACTCTCTTTAGACGGAAGTTTGCAGCCCATACGTGGTGCTTTGCCTATTGCGATCAAAGCACAGGAAGAAGGGTTTAAAAAGTTTTTACTGCCTAGTCAGAATGCTAAGGAAGCGGCGATAGTCAAAGATCTTGAGGTTTATGGGATTGATTCCATTGCACAGGTGATCGATCATTTTGATAATGATGCACCTTTAGAACGTACAATTGTTGATACCCGCAACGAATTTTTTAATGCCTTAGAACATCCCGAATTTGATTTTAGTGATGTAAAAGGGCAGGAGTCTATTAAGCGTTGTATGGAGATCGCCGCAGCCGGTGGTCATAATATTATTTTAATCGGTCCTCCGGGGGCGGGTAAAACCATGCTTGCAAAGCGTTTGCCTTCTATTTTACCACCAATGACTTTGCGAGAAGCACTCGAAACGACTAAAATTCACAGTGTTTCGGGTAGAATGCGAGAACACGTGGGCTTGATGGCACAACGACCTTTTAGAAGTCCGCATCACACGATTTCAGACGTCGCCCTTGTGGGTGGTGGGGCATATCCACAACCGGGAGAGATCTCTCTGGCGCACAATGGAGTGCTCTTTTTAGATGAATTACCCGAATTTAAACGCACCGTTCTTGAAGTGATGCGCCAACCGCTGGAAGATCGCGAAGTCACAATCTCACGTGCGAAATTTACAGTAACCTATCCTAGTAGTTTCATGTTGGTCGCCAGTATGAATCCCAGTCCAGGTGGTTATTTTAACGATCCCAGCGCTCCGGTGAGCAGTACGCCAGCCGAAATGCAGCGCTACTTGAGTAAAGTTTCCGGCCCATTGTTAGATCGCATTGATATTCATATTGAAGTGACACCTGTGCCTTTTGATAAACTTTCTGAAGAACGCAAAGCGGAAAGTAGTGTGGCGATCAGAAAACGAGTCACCGAAGCCCGTAAACTACAAACCAGCCGATTTTCCGAAATCGAAAGCATCAATTACAACGCGCAGATGGGCGTTAAGCAAATCAGACAGCACTGCGCTTTAGATGAAACTTCAAAAAACCTATTGAAAAACGCGATGGAAAAGCTCAATCTTTCGGCACGGGCGTATGACCGTATTCTTAAGGTTTCGCGCACCATTGCTGATTTAGAAGCTTCAGAACAGATACAAGCCCATCATATCACAGAAGCCATTCAGTATCGAAGCTTAGATCGTGATGGGTGGTTGGGGTAAGCGCTCAAATAAACTTAGTTTTTCAATAAAATGCATCAGTTTTTTGATTTCGTTAAATAAACCCTAACAGTTTTGTAACTTAGGCTAAAATATTGCGTCTTTTCTAACAGTTTTAGGAATGCTAATCAATTTTATTAATCAAAAAACGAACATCTATGATTAAAACAAGATGGACACCAATGGCACTGATGTTGTCATTGTTTGTGGCAACCTTTGTTTCTTGTGACGACAAAAAAGCAGGAGATAAAGACGTCGCAGAGGCCAAACTATCAATCGATTATGAGAAGTATGAGCTCGAGAATGGGTTAAATGTAGTACTTCATCAAGACAAAAGTGATCCTATTGTATCTGTAGCCATTCAGTATGGGGTGGGATCTAACCGCGAGAAAAAAGGGCGCACGGGTTTTGCACACTTATTTGAGCATATGCTTTTTCAGGAATCCGAAAACGTTCCGCAAGATCAATTCTTTAAAACCATTCAAGATGCCGGGGGTACTTTAAACGGTGGTACTTGGCAAGATGGTACGGTGTATTACGAAGTGGTGCCTAACAACGCGTTAGAGACGGTATTGTGGCTAGAGTCTGACCGTATGGGCTTCCTGATCAATACCGTTACCGAGTCGGCTTTTGCGAATCAGCAAGAAGTGGTTCAGAATGAAAAACGTCAACGTGTGGATAACAATCCGTACGGACACACCAGTTGGGTTATTGACAAGAATTTATTTCCAGATGGCCATCCATATAGCTGGCAGGTCATTGGCGAACTTGAAGATCTTCAAAACGCTACGGTAGAAGATGTAAAAGAATTTTATGACAAATTCTACGGTCCTAACAATGCTACACTGGTTATTGCCGGAGATTTTGAAGAAGGCAAAGCCAAAGAGTTGGTAGAAAAGTATTTCGGTGAAATCAAAAAACGTCAAGAAGTAGAGCCTTTACCTGTTCAGAACGTGACTTTAGACGAGACCAAGCGTTTTTATCACGAAGATAATTTTGCGACCGCACCGCAGCTGAATATGGTTTGGCCTACGGTAGAGCAGTACACTGATGATGCGTATGCTTTAGACTTTTTAGGCGAAATTCTTTCAGACGGAAAAAAGGCACCATTATACCGCGTGCTGGTAGAAGATATGGAGTTGGCTTCACAACCTTATGCGTGGAATGGCTCTGAACAAATCGCAGGAAAATTCAGAATTTCGGTAACTGCAAATTCCGGTGTTGATTTGGACAGTGTAGAAACCGGAATCAACAAAGCATTTGCGCTGTTTGAAGAAGAAGGCGTGAAGGCCGAAGATATCGAGCGTATTAAAGCCGGTTTAGAAACTGATTTTTATAATGGTATCAGTAGTGTTTTAGGTAAATCCTTCCAACTGGCGCAGTACGATGTGTTTACCGGAGATCCCGGGTTTATCGAAGATGATATTGAGAATATCAAAGCGGTTACTGCGGAAGATGTAATGCGTGTTTATGAAAAATACGTAAAAGGCAAACCGTATGTAATGACCAGTTTTGTACCAAAAGGACAAGTAGAGCTTATTGCTGAGAATTCAGAAAAAGCTGAGGTTGTTGAAGAAGAGATCACCGAAAATGTAGAGACCGAAATTGTTGATGCAGACGTTGAGATCGAGAAAACACCTTCTAAGTTTGACCGTTCGGTAGCACCTGCAATGGGCGAAACTCCAAAACTTAATATTCCTGATAGCTGGACAGCCGAGTTACCAAATGAAATGGAAGTATATGGGATTGTTCAAGACGAACTTCCGTTAGTAAACTTCAGCCTAGTGATCGAAGGTGGTCACTTATTAGATGATCTAAACAAAAACGGGGTGGCTAACTTGATGAGCGACATTCTTATGGAAGGTACAGCAACTAAAACTCCGCTAGAATTAGAAGAAGCTATTGACCGACTTGGAGCGAGCATAAATATGTACACCACTGACGAGTCTATAGTATTAAGAGGAAATACGCTAGCGCGTAATTTTGATGCGACGATGGCTTTGGTTCAGGAAATTCTTCTAGAGCCACGTTGGGACAAAAAAGAATTTGCGCGTATCAAAACAAGTACGATCAACGGGATCAAGCGTTCTGATGCAAATCCTAATGTTATTGCAAACCGTGTGTACAGTAAGCGTCTCTATGGAGAAAATCATCCATTAGCGTATTCTACTTCAGGAACAGTTGAGTCTGTTGAGGCGATCACGATGCAAGATTTAAAAGACTATTACAACAACTATTTTTCACCTAGTGTAAGTCGTTTCCACGTAGTGGGAGATATTAGTGAAAGTCAGGCTTTGGCTTCCTTAGAAGGTCTTAAAGAGAACTGGGCGGCTAAAGAGGTTACAATTCCAGAATTCCCTGTAGAAAACAACAGAGACAAAGCATCGCTTTATTTTGTAGATGTTCCTAACGCGAAGCAATCGGTGATCAATATAGGTTACATCTCTATGCCGCGTACGGATAAAGATTTTTATCCTGCAGAGGTGATGAATTACAAATTAGGAGGATCATTTAGCGGTAATGTAAACTTGGTTTTACGTGAAGAAAAAGGATATACATATGGTGCACGTTCCGGATTCAGTGGAAGTAAAATTCCGGGTACGTTTACAGCATCTTCTTCTGTACGAACCAACACCACCGGTGAATCAGTTTCGATCTTTAGAGATGAAATTCAGAAATATAAAGACGGTATTTCGCCGGAAGATCTTGAGTTTACTAAAAACGCTTTGATCAAGTCGAATGCGCGTCGTTTTGAAACTCAAGGTTCGCTTTTAGGAATGTTACAAGAGCGTAGTGCTTACGATCTAGATCCTAACTATATTGAGAATGAAGAAGCAACAATCAAGAATATGACCTTAGAGCAGCACAAAGCTTTAGCTAATAAATATCTTGATGAGTCTAAGATGGCGTATTTGGTTGTTGGGGATGCAGCAACGCAGTATCAGCAATTTAAAGAAATGGGCTTTGACGAAGTAATGCTTCTTGATAAAGAAGGCAACGAAGTGAAACTTGAAGAAATAAAGAAGTAAAACTTCAATACATACTTTAATTAGAACCCGCTAAGGCTAAGCTTTAGCGGGTTTTATTTTGTCCTGCATGAAAGATTTTCTTCAATTTTAGCCAGACATCTGTTAGCAAAATTATCGTTGAAGTTAAGAGGAGTATTCAATTTCTTTTCCTGCTAGCATTGTATTAGGGTTTTCACTTTAGCCTGTGGTTTGTGCCGAAATCAAAACAGATGTTTTTATATTTAGGATTTAACAAGATCTATGCGAAATCCTTTTAAGAACATTGGCCCCGGCGCCTTAGTCGCAGCGGCGTTTATCGGCCCCGGTACAGTGACCATTTGTACACTTGCGGGTATTCAGTTTGGTTTTAGCCTGTTGTGGGCGATGACCTTATCCATCATTGCGACCATTATTCTACAGGAAACCGCTTCCCGTATTGGTCTAGTTTCGCAAAAGGGTCTATCACAAGTACTGCGTGATGAACTGCCCGCAGGTATTCTTAGAAAATCGGTTTTAGGGCTTGTTTTGGCAGCCATTGTCGTGGGTAACGCAGCCTATGAAGGCGGAAATATAAGCGGTGGCGTTTTAGGACTTCAGGCTTTAGGAAGTACGGGTATTATTGAAGTTGCAGGATATGCTATAAACGGATACAGTTTACTTATAGGGGCTATTGCCTTTATTCTGCTTTACATAGGAAACTATAAAGTGCTTGAAAAAGTCTTTTTGCTTCTGGTAATCTTGATGAGCTTATCTTTTGTGATCACGGCGATACTCACAGGTCCTCAACTGCTAACGGTGCTCAAAGGTGCTCTGATTCCGCAATTTCCTGACGGAAGTATTCTAATGATCGTTGCTTTGGTAGGAACCACTGTTGTACCGTACAATTTGTTTTTACATGCGTCTTTAGTCAATCAAAAATGGAAAGATAGATCTGAACTTTACGCAGCAAAAAAAGATACGATTGTTGCGGTGATCTTAGGCGGACTCGTATCTATGAGTGTGATTATTGCTGCTGCAGCTTTAAGCGGACAAGAAGTAGATGGCGCCAGCGGTCTCGCACAGAGCTTAGAGCCGCTTTACGGTAGCGCTGCGCGATATTGTATAGGATTAGGACTCTTTGCCGCAGGGATTACTTCTGCGATCACAGCACCGCTTGCAGCGGCTTATGTGGCGCAAGGATGCCTCAATCTGGGAGACGATCTCAAATCACGAAACTTCAGATTGGTTTGGATACTCGTTTTAATACTCGGCGTGGGTGTGGCAACTTTCGGGATTAAACCTATTGAGATCATTCAGTTTGCGCAGGTGGCAAACGGCATTCTTTTACCGGTAATCGCTGGGATCTTGATTTGGCTGGCCAATCGCAGTACGCTTTTAGGAAGCTACCAAAACTCCAAGCTGAAAAATGTAATAAGCGTGTGCATCTTGATCGTAACTCTTATATTAGGAGCGCGCGCAATTCTAAGCGTTTTTGGACTATTATGAGAACAAGTATCGATCTTAACTGTGATTTAGGCGAGGGCATCGGCAATGAAGCCGCATTGATGCCGCTTATCAGTTCGTGCAACCTGGCTTGTGGCGGGCACGCCGGTGATTTAGAAACTATAGACCAAGTGGTTCAGCTTGCGAAACAGCACAAAGTTGGAGTAGGAGCGCACCCGTCTTTTCCTGATCGGGAGCATTTTGGACGGAAAGAAATGCAGCTTTCGTTTAAAGAACTCAAAGACTCCGTTTTAGAACAAATAGCCCGTGTGAATAAAGCCTGTTTGAAACATCAAGTGTTTTTGCACCATATTAAAGCACACGGCGCTTTGTATAATTTATGCGCTCAAAAAAAGGAATATGCTGAATTTCTAACGGAAGTTTTGGCTGAAGCCTATCCTGAAATCCCGGTGTATGTACCTTTTGATTCTGAAATGGCCCGTGTGGCAACAGGAAAACTGAAGTTGCTTTTTGAAGCATTTGCTGACCGTAATTACGAACCTGACGGAAGCTTGGTCTCTCGTCAAAAAGACCACGCAGTGATCACCGATGAAGATGCCTTGATCACACACGTTTTACGTATGGTGCAGCGCAACGAAATTAAGACCTTTGACGGTGGTGTTTTGAAGGTGAAAATTGATACCATTTGTGTGCACGGCGACACGCCAAAAGCAGTGGAATTACTTCAGTTTTTGAATCAAAAATTAGACGAAAATCAGATTAAAAAAACTACCGTATCGTGTACCTAAAACCCAGCATAAACAGACTTGGAGAACAGGCGATACTCCTGCAATGGGACTTTGAAATTTCGCCTGAAAACTTGAAATTTCTGCTTTCAGTAAAAAAATACATCGTGCAAAACATAGTTAAACAAGAAGTTAAAGTAACAAACACATATAACTCAATATTAATAAATTACGTTAATTCAATAGAATCTGTTTATAGCGATTTTGAGCGCTTAAAAACACTTGATTTTCAAAATATTCCATTGGAGCCTGTTGCTTCAAAACTGTATCGGGTACCGGTATGTTATGATCCTGTATTTCGTCTCGATCTTGAGTTGTTGGCAAAAGAAAAATCCTTGACCATTGACGAACTCATCCACTTGCATACCGCTCCGCAATACACGCTTTATTTCATAGGATTCTTACCCGGATTTTTATACCTCGGCGGAATGGACGAGCGCCTCAAAATGCCACGTAAATCTGAGCCACGTGCATCGGTTTTAAAAGGTGCAGTGGGCATCGCCGAAAACCAAACCGGAATCTACCCAAACAGCAGTCCGGCGGGATGGCAAATTATCGGGAATTGTCCGGTAGCTTTATTTGATCCTAAAAGCGATCCTCCTTGTCCGTTTGCGCCGGGAGATCGCATTCAGTTTTATTCGGTTTCTAAAGAAAAGTATGACGAAATTCAACAGGAAGTTCAAGCAGAAACCTATCAATTAACTCCGACTCATGACTAACATAAATGTACTACGACCAGGTTTTTATACCACGCTTCAAGATACCGGAAGATACGGCGTGGCGCAGTATGGTGTGCCACAAAGTGGGGTGATGGATTCGTTCTCTGCCGGAAAAGCCAATTTGTTACTGAATAATGATCCTAATGCTGCTGTGCTCGAAATCCTGATGACCGGCCCGGTATTGGAGTTTAGCAGCGAAACCCACATTGCGGTTTGCGGAGCACAATTTGATATTTTACTCAACGACCAACCCATAAGCTTAGCTAAACGCTATCGGGTACAAGAAGGTGATGTGCTCAAATTTGGAAGACTCCATAAAGGTTTACGAGCCTATCTAGCCGTTGCCGGAGGTTTTCAAACCGAAAGCGTATTGGGTAGCCGAAGTCAGTATCCAGGCATTACAACGGCTGCTAAGCTTGAAAAAGGGATGTCTCTGGCTATTGCTGATGAAGTAATAACCGCTAAAGCCTTATCTCGTGTAAATTTTGAAGACACCCAACTTTGGGATCCCGCAATAGAAGCCTATCTCGGGCCTGAGTTTGCGCTGTTGAGCACCGAGGAGCAACAGCAGCTTTTTGAGAGGTTATTTACGCTGAGTTCTAAGAGCAACCGGATGGCGATCCCATTTAAAGAAACTTTTGATAATACGCTGAAAGGCATCACTACAGGACCGGTTTTACCGGGAACGGTGCAACTTACCCCAAACGGAACCCTTATCGCATTGATGCGTGACTGTCAGGTTTCTGGAGGCTATCCCAGAGTTTTACAGTTGAGCGCATTTGGTATTTGCCAACTCGCTCAAAAACGACCTGGCGAAGCTATTTGGTTTAAACGAAAAGCGCTTAAAAGCTAGCTTGTATAAGCTGCTTTAGATTGTAATCATATAGGGTATTATACCGCTAACAAAAATCCCAAATCGCCAGCAAAAAGTGGAGATATCCCGTAAATTTTGAGGGGATATTGATATATTTAGTTTTGATACAAGCTGCGCAGCATTTAAAAGTCTAATTCAACATAAAATGGGAATGAATAATCCTCCAGTAAAATGTCATATTACCGATTTAGAAACTACTAATTATCCTTCAAGTTATGATTTAGCAGAGTACATAATTGAATACTCTGGTAGAAGAATATTATTTAGATTTCATTGGGACCATAAAAATTCTAGGTTTGTGGAATCGAACAAACATTTATTACAGGGTTTAATTTTGAACGATAAATTTCCAAAAGAATATGGTTTGAGTGATAGTCCAGTTCTTGATAACAAGAAATTAGAAAAAATTATACGAGAAAGTATTATACCCAATACACCGGATGAGAAAATGGAAAATCTTCTTTCGTATTTGCATTCCTTACAGGATTATGAAGGGGCGATTATAAAATTTCCCGAAAAATCCAAAGACCTATTAGCCAAAAAGCTCTATTTTAAAAATTATCAAGAATTGACTTTCTACCTATTTACCTTGAAACTTAAAGGTTTTATAGAAGGGAAGGCTAGACATACTATGGATGGTTCCGACTTGGGCTATATTCACCTAACATATGAAGGACTTTCTAAGGTTATCGACATTTATGAAAGTGGAAATAAATCGAATAGATGTTTTATTGCTATGTCATTTTCAGATAGCTTAAATGATACAAGAGAAGCTATTAAAATTGCAGTTTCGAATGCTGGATATCTTCCTATTCTAATTGATGAAATACATTATGATGCTGATGTAACTATCAATGATGCATTAATCGCAGAAATTAAAAAATGTAAATTCTTAGTGGCTGATTTTACTCAACATAAGCACGGAGTTTATTTCGAGGCTGGATATGCCTTAGGTCTAAAAAGGCCGGTAATATATTTATGTGAAAAAGAGGATTTTGGAGATACCCATTTCGATACAAATCACTATCCTCATATTATTTATTCAGATTTAGATAATCTTAAGGAAAGTCTTGTAAATAAAATTGAAGCCTGGATTAATTAAACTTTGCCTAACAATGGCTCATCGCCAATAACGAGTATTACCGAAAAATTGTAATTTTTGAAACTAGGTAATAAAGCAATTAAACCGACAAATACGAGCCCCAACGCTCGCAACAGGCAATAGTTGAGACCATTCAAACAAAGAACCAATACCCTCTAAAAAACACGTTCAATATGAAAAATTCAATAACTCTTCTTTTCGTTCTTTTTTCACTTGCGGTTTTTGCGCAAGATCAGGAATATCAAGTTTCATCCTATTTAACATCAGGTGTAAAAGCGCCTAATACGCACTATATTGGCGAAGCTTGGCTCAACGGGATCATTGCTAATGATGCAGAATTAGGTTATAATATAACCAAGGCAACCTTTAAGGCCAATTCTACTTTAGACTGGCATAAACATAGTTCACCTCAAGTATTGATCATTGTTGATGGAGAAGCATATTACCAAGAAAGAGGTAAACATGCAGTAATCCTTAAGGAGGGTGATATCATCAAGTGTGAAAAAGATATCGAACACTGGCATTCTTCAACAAAGAATAGCGACGTAACCTATTTGGCATTATACGGAGGCGAGCAACCCACAACCTGGACGGAAGTGGTAACGCAAGCCTATTACGATAAAATCGCTGAAGAACTGGATTAATGTTCAATTTAATGACATTTAAAAAACAGAAAGCCGAGTTGTAACACTCGGCTTTTGTTTTTATAAAACTAACACATTTATCTACTCAGGAAACTCAGGTGTTACTTGCGTTGTTTCACTTGGAGCGCTATATTCTCCAAATAACAATTCTTCCTGTCTGATGGTTGCTTCTCCGTTTTGAGAAATAAAGACCAGATCTGTCAAGTTGATGGTGAGTGTGATATTGTTTAGGTTATACGTATGCTCTCTAAATGCATTTACATTATAATCTATGGCGATGTTATCATTTAAATAATCAGGGCCAATAGATACATCAGTTACATCATTGTTAGGATTCAGATCACGGTCAACATCTTCATTAATGGTAAGTACACCATCGCCGTCATCATCAGGATCCATAAAGTTGGGGATGCCGTCACCGTCGGTGTCCAGCGATTCTTCCATATTGATCGAGCCATCCTCATTTAACACCACACTTTCTTGATTTGTGGGTACATTATCGCCGTCGTCGTCAAAATCGTAGTAATTCGGGATTCCGTCGCCGTCAAGATCAGTCTCCCCGTTTAAAGTCATTTCAAACTCGGCATCGATATCATCGTCATCATCATACTCACCTTCGGTTACAATGGTAACGGTTCCTTCTGCACTGATGTATTCTTCGGTAACGCTGGGTTGAGAAGGTGGTACTTCATTACAGAAATAGTCTGAAGTCACGGGATTATTAAAAATGCGGTACGAGACAAACGTGTCAGAGCTGCTTCCTAAATTAAAAGTATAGGCCGTTTCGTTACTCAATTCAGTTAAAATAGGTTCGTCTGTACTTATTCTAAAAGCGATCGCCTCGTTAGTGTCAGAGTTGATCTTATAAAAGATATAATTTACGGTCTCTGATTCGGTATCATCTACAGTAGAACAATAATCTACATCTTGTTCAGAAAAATCAAAAGAAGAAACGATGATATCACCGTCGTCACAAGAATTTAAGGCGATTAAACTAAAGAGAAGCAGTATCTTTTTCATAACAGCAATACACGATTTTGGGCAAAAATAACAGAAATGCATTTTACTAACGGTTAAGCGGACTAAATAATTTTATTCTATTTAATTTTGTGCCTCTAAATTGTAAAAATGTCACAGGTTTATTTTGATAATGCGGCAACCACCGCTATTCGTCCCGAAGTATTAGAGCGTATGATCGAAGTGATGCGTGAAGTGCCGGGCAATCCTTCATCTACTCACGCTGTTGGGCGCAAAGCAAAGTCAATTATAGAGCAAGCACGCAAAACCATTGCTAATTACCTGCACGTAACTCCTGGTGAGATCGTTTTTACTTCTGGTGGTACCGAAGCTGATAACCTGATCATCAACAGCGCTGTGCGCGATCTTGGGGTACGCCACATTATCACAAGTCCTATTGAGCACCACGCGGTAATTCACGTGGTTGAGCATCTACAACTCGCTTATGATATTAAGGTTTCTATGGTGCGCATCAAGGAGTGCGGAAGCGTAGATATTGAGCATCTTACAGAGCTGCTTGCCGGCAGTGAGGAGAAAACATTAGTAAGCCTAATGCACATAAATAATGAGATCGGTAATATGCTAGATCTCGAGGCCGTGGCTAAACTGGCTAAAGAACATAATGCGTTATTTCACAGTGATATGGTGCAGTCTGTGGGGCATTTTGATCTTAATTTAAGTGAAATACCTGTAGATTTTATCGCTGCAGCCGCACATAAATTTCACGGACCAAAAGGCGTAGGTTTTGCTTTTCTTCGGAAAAATTCTAAAGTAAAATCTTTGATCTTTGGTGGTGGTCAGGAGCGTGGAAGCCGCGCAGGAACTGAGCCGGTACACAACATCGCAGGTATGGAAACCGCACTGATCAAAGCACAGGAAAACCTCGCAGAAGAGCGTGCGTATATCGAAGAATTGAAATGGTATTTTAAAGAGCAATTAGAAATACATATTCCTGATGTGCATTTTAATGGAAATTGTCACGACGGTACAAAAAGTACGTACACCTTGCTTAATGTGTGTCTTCCGGTACCTGAAGATAAAGCCTTGATGCTTTTGTTTCAATTGGATTTAAAGGGAATTGCGTGTTCAAAAGGTAGTGCTTGCCAGAGTGGAAGCGACCAAGGCAGTCACGTGCTCAACGCATTCCTAACGGAAGACAAGCTGAAAAAACCCAGCATACGTTTTTCATTTTCCCACGAAAACACCAAAGAAGAGGTGGATTATGTCGTGGCTACGTTAAAAGATTTTATCGCTTAAAAACGCGCGCTCAACCGAATGTTGAATACCCGAGGCGTTAAGTAATTAGGTACAGCATATTGCTGGCGCGTGGCAGCATCTCGTACAAAAGTGTTTGTGATGCTGTTCTGACGATCAAAAATGTTGAAGATCTCAATGCCTGTACTCAGTTCTTTTATAAAACTGTTACATAACGAACTCCGCTCTGAATTGATGATGGTATATAAAAAACCAACATCAGACCTGAAGTAAAAAGGTAAGCGGGTTTGGTACAGGTAAGGATTTGCATAACTTGGAGAACCTCCCGGCAAACCGGTTTGATACACCATTTTTAGATACAATTTCATATCCGGAATACGCGGCACGTAGTCTTGAAACAGAAAAGCCAGCTTAAAACGCTGATCGGTTGGTCTTGCGATAAAGCCCCGATCTTGAATATTTTCTTCAGTTTTTAAAAGTCCGAGACTGATCCAGCTGTCGGATCCCGGAACAAATTCACCTGATAGTCGAAGATCTAATCCATACGCATAAGCCTCTGCATCGTTTGCTGCCCGATACCTGATACGTACATTTTCTAAGGTATACGTATTAACGTTGTCTAAATTTTTAAAATAAGCTTCAGAGGTCAGCGTAAAAGGACGTCCCCACATATCAAAACTCCAGTCGTTTCCTAGCACCAGATGCACACTGCGCTGTGCTTCAACATCAGGAACTACCTGTCCTTGATCATTACGCAGTTCGCGGTAGAAGGGAGGCTGGTGGTAAATTCCTGCCGCAAGTCTAAAAAGCATATCGCTTTTCCAATTCGGCTTTAAACTGAATTGCCCCCGCGGACTAACCACTTGCTGTGAAGTTGAAGCAATACCTAAACCACTCACCGTCCAGAATTGACTACGAATACCGGCATTAAACCAAGCCTTTGCAGAAGACCAATTAAATCGTTTAGAATATTGTAAATAGCCCATCACCCGATCGATACTCACGGTGTTTTGAGACCTTCTGGAAGTAAATGGCGCCAGAGGGGCATCAAAGGGTTCATAAGGTTGCTCATTGACAAATTCTTCTAACGGCGGTCTCACAGAAAACCCGGCAGAGTCAATGATCTCGTATTCTTGCAAGCGGTCTCTTATATTTTCGTGTGCATATTTTAATCCCCAATCCAGCTGATGTTCATCTTTAATATATTGGCCTTTGTGCTGTAGGTTGACAATGAGCGCATCCAGATCATTGCGGGCGTGGGTAAGTTGTGCGCCGATGGCTCGGGTAAAATCCACTTCGCCTGCATTTGCGCTGCCAATTGTGGTATTAGGCGTTCCCAAAGCGTATTGTGCAGCGATGTCATAATGTTCATGTTCTTGGGTGTGATATGCAGAGGCGGTGAATTTTAAGTCTAACTGTTCGTTAGGTTGATAGGTGGTGGAGAGCGCTCCAAAATAGGTTTCATAACGATCCTGTTCCTGACCATTGTAAACCACAACTAAAGCAACAGGATCTGCAAGCGTACCAAAGTTGGTCTGCCGGGTTTGTGGCTCATAATTATAGCTGTTGACGGCTACCGTTCCCAAAAAATCAAAACTGAATTTTGGATTAAATGTATAGGTCAGATACGTTTGTAGGTCGGTAAATCTAGGTCTGTAATTGGTTTGTGTTTGTTTAGCGTCAACCAGCAAACTATTGTCCCAATATCGCGCACCGCCAATAGCCGTAAACTTTTTATTCTTACTAATTCCTTCTGCGGAAATACTTGCACCAAGAAGACTTACATCTGCCGAAGCTGTAAATTCTACCGGTCGCTTATAGGTAATATCCAGTACCGAAGAAAGCTTGTCGCCATATTTCGCCTGAAAACCTCCCGCACTAAAATCTATATCGCGTACCAGATCGGGGTTGATAATGCTTAGTCCTTCTTGTTGTCCTGAGCGAATTAGAAAAGGGCGATACACTTCGATATTATTAATGTAAACAAGGTTTTCGTCATAGTTTCCGCCACGCACCGCGTACTGCGTGCTGAGTTCGTTGTTGCTGCTCACGCCGGGCAGTGCCTGAAGTAAATTTTCTACACCCGGATTTGCTCCTGGTATTTTGCGTACCGTTTCGGGAGTAAGATTAGTGATTCCGCTGAGTTGATCAGTAGTATTGGCAGTAATCACTACATCACTTATCTGTTCGACCTTAGCATTCAAAACAGGGTTGAATTCAACCATTTCGTTTTCTTTCAGATTGAATTGCGCCTTTATCGCTTTATAGGCTATATGAGAAAAATTAAGTTGAATTGTTTTTTCCGCAGGAATGCTCAAAGTATAAAAACCCGATTCGTCCGTTTGGGTACCGCCACCAGACCACGTTATGTTAACGCCGCTTTGAGGAACTTGCTGTTCATTAAAAACTACTCCGCGTACGATCGCTTGCTGAGCCATCCCGGAAACGGATAGCAACATACAAAGAGCGCAAAAAAGGGTAGTGGTTCTCAATAGATTATTTTCGGTAGAAGGTTGCTTCAAAAGTTGTGCTGTTGCCTACATTATCTGTGACGATCAGTTTGAATTCGTTGACGCCGCTCACACTTATGCCATCGCCAAAAGAATAGGTGAGCTGATTCTTTTTGTATTCATATTCCATCAAAGCAAATTTACCATTAATGGTCGCCCGGTAACTTTTGATACCGGTATCTTCATCAGTAATTTTAAAATTGATTTCGTTTAAATTAGAAATCCATTTTCCGTCAGAAAAATCTAAAGACTGAATTTTTGGAGGCTTGGTATCTATGCCGATTTTAAAATCACCTAATGCGTTTATAGAGGCGGTGAGATAATCGTCTTCCAGGCGTGCTCCTTCATAGCGTAGCAGTCCGCGGTAATTGACACGCCCTATATAAAGCTTCTCACGATCCTGAACCGCAAAAGCAGAAACATCATAAGCCAGTCGTATGTACTTATGTACCGGAATGAGATCTTCATCCAGATGGAGTGCATCGGTATTCGCAGTAATATCTAAGTAATAATCATCATAAAATGCACCTTCCGGAATAAAAACCTCCCAATCACCAACTTCAAAATTCTTGTAGGTGTCGGCTTCCACAAAATATGGAGTCGTTTTGATTTCTTTAGGCGTAAGAATGGGCTCTTTAGCAATGGTAATGGGAACCACAAGCGTTGACGTATTGCCTTGAATATCTTTAACTTTAATGGTATACACCGAAGCATTTCCGTTTTGGGTAAGGTCGATCACACCTTTGTTTTTCTCGTAAGTAAAAATGCTCAAGGGGTTGTTGCGTTCTATAAAAAGTTTTTGCACCCGTTTGCGGTCACCTTCATAAAGTTCGTAATCAATCATTCGGTTAAGGTAGCGTGTTTCAGCAAAGGAGAATTGGTCCATTTTTACTTCCAAATACTTTTCGCCGTTAAAGCTGGTTTCAATGGAATAGATCCCGTTACTGTTATTGGCTCCGTCTTGCTGATCTATGGTTCCCAAGGCGAAACCAATCTGACCATAGGCACGTATTTTTTCAGCTAAAAAAGTACCGTCAGGTTGTTTGGTAAAGCGCAATTCTTGACGCTTTTGAGATTGATTTACGTGGCTGGAATCAGACAAGGTATATACCACTAGATCTTTAAGAATAGGGTCTCGGTGATCGGGCGCTTGAATGCCAAAAAGTTGGGCATTCATTGGGCGCTCATTTTTATCGCGAACCTCAAAATGCAAGTGTGGGCCACCACTACCGCCAGTATTTCCGCTATAAGCTACTAAATCACCCTGAGTGACCACAAGCTCATCAGGATTCGGAAATAATTCGACCTCATAATTTTCAGAATCGTATTGCTTTTGTTTGACATAAGCTTCGATCGCAGGACCGTATTTGCTCAGGTGCCCATAAACAGTGGTATATCCATTAGGATGTGTGATATATAAAGCTTTGCCATAACCATAATGCGAAACCTTTATACGGCTCACATACCCTGAGGCGCTGGCGACCACTTCAAGACCGGTTCGGTGTTGGGTTTTAATGTCAAGACCACTATGAAAATGATTACTTCTGAGTTCGCCAAAAGTTCCCGCAAAAACCGTAGGTATTTTTAAAGGTTTAATGAAAGCATCCTGCGGAAGTTCGTTTTGTGCCAACAATACATTTGCCGCGATACCAAAAAGGAATAAAAGTGATTTTTTCATAGAAAAGCTAAGATAATTATTTGAAGCGAACTTTAAGTGATTAGCGCATCCTTATGGCAGAATATTGTGCCGGTAATACAGCAATTTTTAAGGTTGAATGTGTCTTGATCTAAGGATTAAATCTTTAGTTTAAGTCTTGAATATCTAAATACTTCAAAGCCAAAAATTTAAATACCTAAACATTATTGTCAGCTATATACATATCAAAAATAAAATAGATTGTATTGGGATATTAGTGCACGAATGTTAACTTTGTGTGACTAAGCATTGTTAAAAATAGGTTATGAGTGAACTGTTGGAGCGTGTTGATGCATTGCAAAATGTTATGAGCAAATTGGTGCATCGCTACCAAAAGCTTCAACGTAATCACGAGCTTTTAGAGGCTGAAAATCAGAAACTCAAGCTAGAACAACAAGAATTGAATGAAGTTCTTGCTAACTGGGAAGCAAAGTACAGTACACTCAAAGCTGCTAATGCAATGCTGGGCAGTAACGAATATAAACGGGAAACCAAGCTCAAAATAAATGCTATGATGCGAGAACTTGACGCATGTATTGCGCAACTTGCAGATTAGTCTTAAAAGGATCTCATGTCTGATTATTTAAAAATTAAATTGTCTATAGCAGACCGGGTTTATCCTTTAACTATAAAACCTCAACAGGAAGAAGGCTTACGTAAAGCGGCAAAGGAAATTGAGGCTATGATTAAAAAGTTTGAGCAAAGTTATGCTGTTAGAGATAAGCAAGATGTATTGGCCATGTGTGCCTTGCAATTCGCTTCAAAAGCTATACAACAGGATATGGACGGCGCAGGACAACATTCTGAAGCCATCGAACAACTTAAAAATTTAGAGTTGCTCGTTAAAAGTCAGCTATCCTAACGTTCTTTAAAATAGAATACTTACTGCCTACATTGGTTATATTTTTTGGTAAACTCAACACTATATTCTTTAAGAGGGATGAGTCTGAGTTGTAAAAGCGCGCCGTCTTTGAACGGATTCTTGATCAGCTCGTTAGTCCTATGATTTATTTTAAGGAGTTTACTCAAAACACTTCCAATGTAGGCTTTTTTTATATATACTAACTCAATGGGAAATACTGTACTAATAATCGTAGGTGTCATCTTAATAGCAGGCACACTGGGATTTTTACTAGCAAAATTGCTAGAGAAAAATAATGCCTCGCAAATCGTTAGCAACGCAAAAAAAGAAGCGGCTAATATTGTAAAGGAGGCTAAAAATGAAGGAGAGTCTATCAAGAAAGATAAGATCCTTCAAGCTAAAGAAAAATTTATCGAGCTTAAATCTGAGCACGAAAAAGTGATTCTTTCACGCGATAAAAAAATAAACGATGCTGAAAAACGCACTCGGGATAAGGAGTCTCAAGTGAGCAGCGAACTTGCCAAAAATAAAAAGCTGAACAAAGAGATTGAGGCTAAGGTAAAAGACTATGACGATCGCTTAGAATATCTAGACAAGCGTCAGGCAGATATAGACAAACTACACGCAAGTAAGGTACAACAGCTGGAGGTAATTTCCGGACTCTCTGCAGATGACGCTAAAGAGCAATTGGTGGAGTCGCTTAAAGATCAGGCTAAAAGTGATGCGATGGCGTTTATTCAGAATGCTATGGAAGAAGCTAAGCTTACCGCAGAGCAAGATGCCAAGAAAGTCATCATCAATACCATACAACGCATCGGTACTGAAGAAGCAGTAGAAAACTGTGTTTCTGTATTCAATTTAGAAAGTGATGATGTTAAAGGTAGAATTATTGGTCGTGAAGGCCGAAACATTCGCGCGATCGAAGCGGCTACCGGTGTTGAGATCATTGTAGATGATACTCCAGAGGCGATCATACTTTCTTGTTTTGATAGCGTGCGTCGGGAAGTAGCGAGACTTTCTTTACACAAATTAGTGACCGACGGTCGTATTCACCCGGCACGTATTGAAGAAGTGGTGAAGAAAACCACTAAACAAATTGAGCAAGAAATTGTTGAAGTAGGTAAGCGTACGGTAATTGATCTAGGTATTCACGGATTACATCCAGAATTGATCAAAGCTGTGGGTAGAATGAAATACCGTTCTTCTTACGGACAAAACTTATTACAACACAGTAGGGAAGTAGCAAAACTTTGTGCTACGATGGCAGCAGAATTAGGTATCAATCCTAAACTCGCTAAACGCGCCGGACTTTTACACGATATAGGTAAAGTACCGGAGACCGAAAGTGAAATGCCGCACGCACTATTAGGAATGGAGTGGGCAGAGAAATACGGTGAGAAACCTGATGTGTGCAATGCTATTGGAGCCCATCACGATGAGATCGAAATGAAAACGTTGCTAGCGCCTATTGTTCAGGTGTGTGATGCGATCAGTGGAGCCCGACCTGGAGCGAGACGTCAGGTGTTAGATTCGTACATTCAGCGTTTAAAAGACCTTGAGGATATCGCATTTGGCTTTGCTGGAGTTAAGAAGGCTTACGCGATTCAAGCGGGTAGAGAACTACGTGTAATTGTTGAAAGTGAAAAAGTAAACGACGAGAAAGCTTCGGCGTTATCTTTTGAAATTTCGCAGAAAATTCAAACCGATATGACCTATCCGGGTCAGGTTAAAATTACTGTGATCAGAGAAACTCGAGCCGTGAATATTGCGAAATAAAAACCGCGAAATAGAGAGATAAAAAAAAGGAGCCAATGGGCTCCTTTTTTATTCGTTCAAATTGAAATCTTTTTATTCTTCACTTCCTGAAGAGCTTTCATCCATTGAGTGATATACGTTTTGTACGTCATCGTCTTCTTCAATTTTTTCTAAAAGCTTCTCAACATCTTCTGCCTCTTCTGGCGTAAGCGTTTTTGTTACCTGAGGAATGCGTTCAAAGCCACTAGAAAGGATTTCGTGACCGGCTTCTTCAAGATAGGCCTGTAATGCTCCAAAGCTTCCAAAAGGACCGTAGATAATGATTCCGTCTTCGTCTTCAAAAACTTCTTCAGCACCGTAATCTATCAATTCCAGTTCGAGTTCTTCAGCATCAACACCTTCCGCGTTAATTCTAAAGTTACACGTATGATCAAACATAAACTCAACCGAACCTGAAGTTCCGAGGTTTCCGTTACACTTATTAAAATACGAGCGAATGTTTGCTACCGTACGGTTATTGTTATCAGTAGCTGTCTCAATAAGAATAGCAATTCCGTGAGGCGCGTATCCTTCAAAAAGTACTTCTTTATAATCCCCTAGACTTTTATCGCTAGCGCGTTTGATTGCGCGCTCGATATTGTCTTTAGGCATATTCACACTCTTAGCATTCTGTATAACGGCACGCAAACGAGAGTTCGAATCAGGATCAGGACCGCCTTCTTTCACGGCCATTACAATATCTTTTCCTATTCGTGTAAAGGCTTTTGCCATTGCGCTCCAGCGCTTCATCTTACGAGCTTTTCTAAACTCAAATGCTCTTCCCATAATTCGGATTTTTAAAGGCGGTAAATTTAACAAAATTCAGCATTTTCAAAAGTCTATTTAGAGATTTAAAATCAACCTTGAAACGCACCAGATTGCTTAATTGCCTAACAATGCTTCAATAGTGTGCGCGAGCTTAAAATCTTTTTCTGTGAGTCCGCCGGCATCGTGGGTAGATAGCGATATGTTTAAAGTATTGTAAACATTAGTCCATTCTGGATGATGCTGTTGTAATTCTGCTTCAAAAGCGATGCGGGTCATTGTCGCAAACGCTTCTTTAAAATTCTCAAATTCAAAAGAGGTATGAATGGCATTATCTTTATAATCCCAACCATCTAATTTGTCTAATCGCTCTTTTATGCTACGTTCATCTAATTTTTTCATCGGTATAAATTTTAGTTGGTAAAAGTTAATTAGAGTTTACGCGCTGCTAAAGGATTTAACCAAGATTAACGTTTAAAACTTCGCTTAAAAACCAGTAGAATTTAAAAGCGGGAGAATGCTTATCCTGTACCTTTGCAAAAACAGATTATTATGACAAATAAAGATATACGCCAGCTAGAGCCACAGGCAGTCTGGCAGAAGTTTGCAGACCTTAATGCCGTGCCCCGAGCGTCTAAAAAAGAGGCTCGTGTGATTGCATTTATGCAGTCTTTTGGAGAAGGATTGAACTTGGAAACCTTTGTAGACGAAGTAGGAAATGTGATCATCAGAAAGCCTGCTACAGCCGGTCTTGAAGATCGGCAGACGGTGGTGATGCAATCGCATCTTGATATGGTGCATCAAAAAAATAATGCGACGCAGTTTGATTTTGATACCGAAGGAATCAAGATGAAAGTAGAAGGTGATTGGGTGAAGGCCGAAGGTACTACACTAGGTGCCGACAATGGGCTAGGTGTTGCGACCATTATGGCTATTTTAGAAAGCACCGATATCCCGCACCCTGCGCTTGAAGCGTTATTCACGATTGATGAAGAAACCGGAATGACCGGAGCGATGGGCCTTAAAGCGGGTGTATTGCAAGGTGATATCTTACTCAATTTAGATACCGAAGAAGATGACGAAATTGGCGTAGGCTGTGCCGGAGGAGTTGATATTACAGCTACGCGAACGTATAGCAAAGAAAAGGTTGCCAAAGGAAAAACAGCTTTTAAATTAACGGTTAATGGATTGCAAGGCGGCCACTCTGGGATGGATATCATTAAAGGTCTTGGCAATGCCAATAAGTTTATGAATCGGTTTTTGCTTGACGGTTTTGAGAACTATGGATTGCAGATTGCTGAAATAAACGGTGGTGGGCTGCGTAATGCAATCCCTAGAGAAAGCATCGCTGTATTTTGTATCGATGAAATTCATACCGAGGCGTTTAAAGCAGATATTGCAGAATTTACCGAAACCCTTAAAGAGGAATATAAAACCTTAGAACCTAATTTAACTGTTACTTTAGAAGCTCAAGAGTTGCCAGAAACCGTTATGAATCTTGGGGTTCAAGAAGGTTTGTTAAAAGCTTTACAAGCAGCGTGGAACGGTGTTTACCGTATGAGTCCTGATATTGAGGGTCTGGTAGAAACATCAAATAATGTAGCGCGCGTAAATGTAAAGGATGGAAATATAGAAGTTTTATGTTTGACGCGATCGTCTGTAGAATCTTCGCGTACAGATCTTGCCAATACCATTCGCAGTGTATTTGAACTTATAGGATGCGAGGTGGAATTGTCAGGAGAATATCCGGGGTGGAAGCCTAATATGGACAGTCCGATTTTAAAGGTTTTGGTTGAAAAATACACAAATTTAAATAACGAAGCTCCTCACGTTGCCGCCTGTCACGCCGGCTTAGAATGTGGAATTTTAGGGCAAAATTATCCGGAGATGGATATGATTTCTTTTGGTCCCACCATACGCGGAGCGCACTCGCCTGATGAACGTGCAAGTATTACTTCGGTGCAGAAATTCTGGGTGTTTGTGCAGGAAATTTTAAAAGATATTCCGGTGAAGAATTAGTCGGAAATTTTGAGATAAAAAAAGGGAGCTGAATTTCAGCTCCCTTTTCATTTTATGCAATTCAGAATTTATCCTTCTGTTTGTTTCTTCATCATAATTCCTTGAAACTTCTTCTGAAGTTCTTTATCCTGCTGAAGTGCCATTGCTACGGCTTTGTAACGATCTAAAGTTAAACCGTGCTCTTCAATGATGCCCGCCATTTTAGTCTCTAGTGCAGGTTGCATCTTTTTTAATTCGGCAACTACAGCAGCGTGTTTTTTCAACTCTTCGTCTGTTGCTTCTACCTCAGTTTCCGGATTCATTTGTGCTTTTTGAATTTCTGTAAAACGTTGCACATCTAAACCTTCAGTTTTTATAATGCCCATCATTTCCTGTTGTGCAGCTTGGTTTTCTACCTGCACTTCTTGAAATGCATCAGCAAATTTAGTAAGCTCAGCGGTACTAATTGTAGTTTGCGCTTGAGCAGTAGCAGCAGCCGGTAATTGTTGTGCTTTTGCAGCGGTACTTAGACCACCAACAAGCGCTCCGGTTAATGCTAGTGTTATAATATTCTTTTTGAATGTAATCATTGTTGTTTCTTTTTATATGAACAAACAAGTATAGGCAAAGGTGTTGCCAATTCATCGCATTTAAGGAAAAGAAGCTGGTTTTTTAGAAGAGCTTAACAGAAAGCACCCCTTGTATTAACATTTGGGAGGAAAGTGAGCGGTTTTGCGATGTGATAATAATGGATAGTAACCATAAAAAAACCGCCAATTCAGGCGGTTTATTAGTTATTCAGTTTCAGTTTCGCGATCATCAACCAATTCGATCTCAAAAACCAGATTGGTCCTTGGCGGAATAATACGATAGCCGCGTTCACCATAGCCTAAATAATAAGGAATGAACAATGTGGCTTTGTCCCCGTAGTTGAGTTGTTGCACACCCTCTTTAAAACCGGCGATCATCTGAGCTTCTGGACCATACGGAATTTCAGTAGGGCCGTACATTTCTTCTTTAGGACGGGTTTGCATATCCCATTTTTCAGCGTAAGCTTTCATACTGCTGTCAAAGAGTTCGCCATCCTCAAAATATCCTGCATAATTTACTTTGACCATTTGCGAACGTTTGGGTTTTTCATCACTTCCTTTTTCGGAAATAAAGATCGCTAATCCGCTTTCTAAGGTATCTGCCTGTTGGCGCTGTTCTTCAAAAAGGGCGCGTTGTTCTTCTTTTAATTGCTCTTTAGCCCGTGCGGCTTCGGCAAGTTCTTCGGCGCGTTTATCAATTTCTTCCGTAAAAACTTCAGGAGCTTCAAAGTGTCTGGCGTCTTTCCCTTTGCGAATGATACGTACCGATTCCATCGTGACAGGACGCATAGGTTTTCCGCGGCGTGCATCTTTCATTTCAACTTCGGTGATCGCTTTTAAAACATCAAAACCAAGTACAAGTTGGCCAAATACGGTGTGACAGCCTATTTGAGGATTCTCGCAATTCTTAAGGTTATTTTCAGCATCATAACCATCAAGGTGTGGAGTAGGAGCATCCGTGATAAAAAACTGACTTCCGTTGGTTCCATAACCCGAGTTGGCCATAGATAAAACGCCGATGGTATCGTGTTTGAGTTCAGGACTAAATTCGTCGTGAAATTTATATCCGGGACCGCCACTACCGGTTCCGTTGGGATCTCCGCCTTGAATCATAAAATCTTTGATGATTCGATGAAACTTGATGCCATCATAATACGGTTTCCCTTTGTAAATAGAATCAGCAAGCGGATTGTTTCCTTCAGCAAGAGATACAAAGTTGGCCACTGCCGCCGGCACCTCATCGTAAAAAAGCTGAACAACCATAGTCCCTTTATTGGTTTTGATTTCGGCATACAAACCGTTATCAAGATCGGGGTATTGCTCATCAGAACAAGAAACAAGCGCAAAAAGAATTAATAATGTAAAAAGAAGGGCTTTTCTCATAATTAATTTTCAGAATTTCCGGGTTTAATATCGTTAAGGGTAACGGTGGTTTGAATAGGAAGGTTTGAACCTATTTTATCTTCAAAACCATAGTACCCAAAAGCTTTATGCGATGGAAGCAAAAAAGTCACAGTCTCACCTTCTTTCATAAGCTTTAAGCCGTCTTTAAGACCTGAAATAAGTTCTTGATTGCTTTGTTCTATTTGGTAAGTCTGCGTGCCTAGTTCTGCTTTAGAAACAATTGAAGCGCCGTTAAGAGCATTGATCTCATAATCAAAAGTCACCAAATCTCCGGTTTGCGCAGTGGGCAAAGCGGTAGTATCTCTGGTGTTATAATAATACCAAAAGCCTTTATCTGAAGCGAAATATTCAACTTCGGGATTTTGAGCCATCAACTCTTTGATGGCTGTTTCTTCTGCTTTATTCAATTTTTTGTTGCGCGCAATAGAAGCGTCAATATAGGAGCCTGAAGAATGACTCACCGGTCTCCTGGCTTCTGGAGTTTTACAACTAATCACAAAAAGAATCAGCAGTAGTGCGCATATTGATCTATTCATTAAGAGCTTCTTTGTATTGAGGTAATATACTAATAAAATAAGCAACAGTATCTTCTAATGAGCGATCACTTTTACCACCGGCGGCATTGGTATGCCCACCACCTTCAAAATGTTCACGTGCCATTAAATTCACAGAGAAATTACCTTTAGAACGCAAAGAGATCTTAATTATTCCCTCTTGCTTATTTTCGATAAATATTAATGCTAACACAGTATTTTCAAGCGACAAGCCGTAGTTCACAAAACCCTCAGTATCTCCTTTTTGATAGTCGTGCGCGTCGAGTTCTTCTTGCGACAACGTGATATAGGCCGCACGGTATTCTTCAAGACGATGCAGGTTTGTCAAAGCAGTACCCAGCAATTGCATTCGGGAGAAATTATTGGCATCATATATCTTCTCGTGGATCAACGCATTATCTGCGCCTTTAGTGATAAGAGCAGCGATCACCTGATGCGTGGTAGCCGTGGTAGAACGAAATCTAAACGAGCCAGTATCGGTCATAATTCCTGTGTATAAACACGTGGCCATATCAGCATCGATCAGATCAGTCACTCCAAGCATCTCAAAGGTATGGTAAACCATCTGACAGGTAGCGCAAATACTGGTGTCACTATAAGTTACAACAGCATAATCATCAGGTTGCTGATGATGATCGATCATTACAAATTGGGCACTTGCGTTTTGTAAGGTAGGTTCCATTTCGGCAACTCGTGAAAGGGCATTGAAGTCTAATGTGAATATAAGATCAGCCTCGTTGATGAGCCGTACCGCTTTTTTATTCTGAAGATCAAATTTTACCACCGTCTCCTCGTACGGGAGCCATTTTAAAAATTTAGGATAATCGTTAGGCGAGACCACGTGTGCTTTGTGTCCTGTTTTTACTAAATATTGATAGAGTGCCAGTGTAGATCCCATAGCATCACCGTCTGGATTTTTATGGGGAACAATCACAATTTTTTTTGGCGTAGCCAATAGCTCTTTAAGAACAGCTAATTCTGATGCTTTCATAGGAGGCGAATATACAATTTCTTCATCTAGGCTTAATGTGAGATGCCTTATTTTTGGGCCAAACACAAATATTATGAGATTGAATTCAAAGGCAATTTTTGCTTTGATGCTGTGCTTCAATTTGTACAGCGCACTTTTGGCACAAACGAGCACTAATTTTAAAATTCTGTTTGGTTCTTGCAATAAGGTTGATTTGCCTAATCCGTTTTGGGAAGATATGACGGCTCGCAACGCTGACCTTTTTATTTGGGGCGGCGATGTGATTTATGCAGATACTGAAGATATGGATAAAATGAAAGTGATGTATACTGAACAATTAGCCAATACCGCGTACCGCAATTTTATTGAAGACCTACCGGTTATGGGCACGTGGGATGATCACGATTATGGCATTAATGACGGTGGAGCAGCCTATGCTAAAAAGCAGCAAAGTCAGCAGTTGTTCTTAGATTTTATAGGAACTGCTAAAGATGCACCCGCGCGTACCAGAGAAGGCGTATATGCCTCCAGAACCTTTGTTAAAGCCGGAAAAACCATCAAAATTATTGTACTTGATACTCGGTATTTTAGAACCGACTTAGCACCTTCAACCAATCCCGAAAAGCGGTATCGAAAAATTAAAAGAGGAACCATTTTAGGAGAAACGCAATGGGAGTGGTTTAAGGAGGAGCTCGCTGAGCCCACAGATTTTACAATTATAATGAGTAGCATTCAGTTGCTGAGCGCTCAACATGGTTTTGAAACCTGGGGAAATCTGCCTAAAGAGGTGAAACGTTTTGAAAAGGCCTTGAATAAATCAAAGGCGCAGGCTGTTTTGGTTTTGAGTGGTGACCGTCATATTTCTGAATTTTCAAGGAAAAATGTCAAAGGTCTGGATTACCCGTTGATCGACTTTACATCTAGCGGACTTACGCATTCGTATACTGAATATGACGGGGAACCTAATAGGTATCGCGTAGGTAACGTAGTAAGCACCCGTAGTTATGGAATGGTAAATATTGACTTAGAATCGAATCGTATTGCTATGAAAATCATAGGGGTAGGAGGTAAAATCTTAGGTGAATTACAACAGGACTATTAATAATCGTTAAGCCTTTAGCTATTGTAATTAAAAGAATTACTTTTGCAGCGATTTTAAAAACAGAAAATTCCGCTTTAGCGAAATTATTAAAACACAAAAAATGGCAACAAACAGAACGTTTACCATGATCAAGCCCGATGCTGTTGAAGATGGACACATTGGAGCAATACTAGAAAAAATTACAGCTTCAGGATTTCGTATCGTAGCTTTAAAATTAACTCAAATGACTGTAGCAGATGCGCAAGAATTCTACGCAGTACACAGTGAGCGTCCTTTTTACGGAGAGCTTGTTGAGTTTATGAGCAGAGGTCCTATTGTTGCGGCTATCTTAGAAAAAGAAAATGCTGTTGAAGATTTTAGAACGCTTATAGGTGCTACTAACCCTGCTGATGCTGCAGAAGGAACAATTAGAAAAATGTATGCTAAGTCTGTAGGTGAAAACGCAGTTCACGGAAGTGACAGCGATGAAAATGCGGCAATTGAAGGTGCATTTCACTTTTCAGGAAGAGAGATGTTCTAATACAATTAGAATTTGAACTATTTACTCAAGGCAGAGTACTTGAGCTATTGTTATCAATAAATTTCAAATTTTAGGCAAGCTTAGGGAGGTTAATCTCTTTAGCGATGCCAATAAAAAAAGCGGCAATTAAGCCGCTTTTTTTATCGTCTATAACTACCTTAAAACAAGTTTTGTGATAATTTCTTTGCCCAATTCTTCATTGAGATTGCGCATAATTTTTTCTTTCCCATAACTCAATTCTTCGCGCAATACAGACGAACTTAATTGCACTATGAGTCGGTCGTTATCTAGCTTGATCTGTGTGGTGTATTTTGCTATTGCCGGACCCATCACATCCCGCCAGGCATCGGCGACATTGACTTTATCAAAGCCTTTTTGTAGTTTATTAGTTTCAACAAATGCTCCAAGTACATCTTTAATTGATTTAGGATCTGCGTCACGTTGTGCCATTAATCGGTAATATTTATTTTTTCAAATTTTTTATAAGAATAGATCATTCCGCGATCGTTTTTAACTTTAAGAAGTTCGTCGTTTGCTTCCAGAACCGTCTCTGTCCATTCAGCAAAAGGCGTGCTGTAGTTTAAACGTAGGGAATCTTCTATTATTCTAACTGTTATCTTTTCTTGTGTTTCACTGTTCACAAAAGTCCCGTCAATACGCGGAAGCACTTTGGTTCTAAATCCTACAGAATCCTCAATCTCAATATAGTCTACGCGCTCATTAAATTTGTAGCCTCTATCCTCGCCATACGGCGTTTCAACCTTTTCAATTTCCCAATAGCCATTCAGATGTTGCAATTGCGCCTTAGGATCGTTTTTTCCACAGGAAATTAAAGTAAGTATTGCAAGTATAAAGAATCCGGTTTTCTTCAAAGTTTAAAAAGTTTATAGGTTTGATGAATTTCTTTTACAATAGCTTCAGTACGATCGGCGTGCGTATCACTTATAAAGAGTTGGCCAAAATTATCATCATTAACCAAGTCGATAATTTGCGTCACCCTGCTTTCGTCTAATTTATCAAAAATATCATCTAGCAATAAGATTGGGGTCGTATTGCTTTGTGCTTTGATAAAATCAAATTGTGCCAGTTTTAATGCGATGAGATATGATTTTTGCTGGCCCTGACTACCAAATTTCTTAATAGGATGATTTTCAATTTTAAAACTTAGATCGTCGCGGTGTGTGCCCACACTTGTGTATTGTAACGCACGGTCTTTTTTAAGGTTTTCTTCAAATAATTGACTTAAAGGAGCATCGTTAAGCTGACTTTTGTATTTCAATTTTACCGCCTCTTTATCTCCGCTTATTGCCGCATATCGCTTTTTAAATATGGGAGTAAAGTCTTCTAAGAACTTCGTACGCTTTTTGTGTAGCACCGTTCCCAGTTCGTGCATTTGTTGGTTATAAATAGAAAGTGTATCTGCGTTGAACGTATGATTAGCGTTAAAGTATTTGAGTAAGGCATTCCGTTGAGAAAGCGTTTTGTTATACTTTATAAGCCTATCTAAATAGGCTTTATCACTTTGAGAGATCACACCATCCATAAACTTCCGGCGGGTTTCACTTCCTTCGATGATCAAATCCCGATCTGCAGGCGAAATTATCACTAAAGGTAAAAAACCAATATGGTCTGAAAACCGCTCATAGATCTTGCCGTTGCGTTTGATCACTTTTTTTTGCCCGCGCTTTGCGCTAACAATTACTTTTTCATCCCGATCGTTTTTGTCATAAATACCGTCGATCACAAAAAAATCAGCTTGGTGATTAATATTCTGTGTAGTAATTGGGTTAAAATAGCTTTTGCCAAAGCTTAAATGGTAAATCGCATCAAGCACATTAGTTTTTCCTACGCCATTATTACCTACAAAACAGTTAATTTTAGCATCTAATGTAAAGGATGCAGATTCAAAATTTTTATAGTTAATAAGCGATAAGGCTTTAAGAATCATAGTTAAAAATGAGGTTTGAAATGCGCTAAACCCTTGATAAATAAAGGTTTGTTCTGATGTGGTAGCGCTTGCAAATTATTGAAAAATAACAAAACAATACGCTATTAATATTCAATAAAAATTTTATTTTTGCGCCCAACAAAAGTTAAAGTATGGCAACATATCAAAAAAGAGGTTACAAACCCAAGACTAAAGAAGAAGTAGAGGAGCATGTGCAAGAAGAAAGCACAACTGCAGAAGTTTTTGAATCCTTAGATGAAGGTGCTTCAAAAACCGAAGCTTGGGTTGAAAATAACCAGAAGCCAATTTTTATTGGTATTGCTGTTATCGTTGTTGCCGTTTTAGGTTACTTGGCGTTTGAAAAATTCATTCAAGAGCCTAAAGAACTTGAAGCGTCAAACGAGATGTATCAAGCACAAAACTATTTTAACGAAGCTGTAGAAGGTAGCGTAGCAAAAGATTCTCTATTCAATCTTGCGCTTTCTGGAGGTGAAGGTAAATATGGATTCTTAGATATTATTGATAACTACGGAAGCACAAAAGCAGGTAACCTTGCACATTATTATGCGGGGATGGCTTATCTGAATACAAATAAGTATCAAGAGGCAATAGATCAATTAGATGCTTTTGAAAGCGAAGATGCGATGTTAGCGCCTCTAGCTAAAGGAGCGATCGGTGATGCATTTATGCAGCTTGATCAACCTGAAGAAGCCTTGTCTTATTATGAAGAAGCAGCATCTAAAAGTGAAAATAACTTTGTTGCACCGCGTTTCTTATTAAAAGCAGCAAAGGTTGCTATTTCTCTAAATGAAAATGATAAAGCTGTTTCTTTCTTAAACAGAATTGAAGAAGATTATAGCGAATCTGCAGAAGCTGGTGAAGTACCTCTTTTGTTAGGCGTTGCAGGTGCTGAATAATTAAAAATATAAATATGGCTACAACAGACTTGTCTGTTTATGATAAAGCAACAATCCCAAATGCGAAAGATTTTCGGTTTGGGATTGTTGTTTCAGAATGGAATGATAAAATCACCGAAGGTCTTTTTCAAGGTGCTTTTGACACGTTTATAGACTGCGGTGTAAAAAAGGAAAACATCGTAAGATGGAATGTTCCCGGAAGTTTTGAATTGATCTATGGTTGCAAAAAAATGCAACAGAGTTACGATATGCTTGATGCTGTTATCGCAGTAGGAAGCGTGATTCAAGGGCAGACCAAGCATTTTGATTTTGTCTGTGAAGGCGTAACGCAAGGGATCAAAGATCTCAATATTCAGAGTGATATTCCTGTGATTTTCTGCGTACTTACTGATAACACGATGCAGCAGGCTGTAGACCGCAGTGGTGGTCAGCACGGAAATAAAGGAGTTGAGGCTGCTGTGGCTGCGATCAAAATGGCGCAACTGCGCAAAGACGCCCGTTTTTAAAAAGAATTCTCTATATTCTTAGTTGGAATGCTTTTTGTATTTCACATCTAAGAGAAAGTTGTTTTTATACGCTTTCCTTTTATTGTAACTTTGAAATTTAGGAATTATGGGAGTTTTAAAAACACGCAAAAACAAGAAATACAGCTACAGTCCTCGCTATTACGAGGGAGAAGGGAGTCCGTTTAAATTAGAGTCAAAATTTGATCAGTACCGTAAGGCTACCTTAGAGAATAAAGGTCTTAAGAAAAAGTTCACTACGGCCTTGGACGACTTTAAATACAATAAAGATGAACGGGCAAACAAGATTACGTTGATCATCTTAATGGTTCTTGTATTTCTCTTTTTATACATCATCGACTTTGATCTAAGTATATTTTTTGGCTAGTTGTTGCTTCCCATAAACCGTATCGATTTAAAATTTTTCACACCCATTTCCGTCAGCATTATTTTGCTGAACGTTTATGGGTGTTTATGTAAAACTACCAGATGTCTGATATCATAAAACTTTTACCTGATCACGTTGCCAACCAGATTGCTGCTGGAGAAGTAGTGCAGCGGCCGGCCTCGGTGGTAAAAGAGTTATTAGAAAACGCCATAGATGCAGGGGCAACCACCATTAAATTAGTGGTTAAAGATGCCGGAAGAACCTTAATACAGGTCATTGACGACGGAAAGGGTATGAGTCCCACAGATGCTCGTTTGAGTTTTGAGCGTCATGCTACTTCAAAAATCATTGCTGCAGATGATCTCTTTGCGTTAAGCACTAAAGGGTTTAGAGGGGAAGCTTTAGCTTCTATCGCTGCGGTAGCACACGTAGATCTCAAAACCAAGCCCGAAGATGAAGAGGTAGGAACGCGTATTGAGATTGAAGGAAGTACAATAAAAAACCAAGAGGTCTGCACAGCGCCCAAAGGGACTTCTATAGCGGTAAAAAACTTGTTTTTTAATATTCCCGCAAGGCGGAATTTTTTAAAATCAGATGCTGTTGAATTACGGCATGTGATTGACGAATTTCAGCGCGTAGCCTTGGCACATGAGGCGATCGCTTTTGTGCTGTATCACAATGACAGCGAACTTTTCAACCTTCCTAAAACGAATAAGCGTCAGCGTATCGTGGGAGTTTTCGGCCCTAAAACAAATGAGAAATTGGTTCCTGTTTCTGAAGAAACAGAAATAGTAAATATTGATGGGTTTATCATTAAACCTGAGTTTTCAAAAAAAACCAAAGGAGAGCAGTTTTTCTTTGTAAACGATCGCTTTATTAAGCACCCTTATCTTAACCATTCGGTTAGTGCGGCGTTTGATGGTTTGCTTCCTGATCGCGCTCGTGCGAGTTATTTTATCTATCTAAAGGTAAACCCTAAAACCATTGATATCAATATTCACCCTACTAAAACTGAGGTGAAGTTTGAAGATGAGCACGCGATCTATACCCTTTTAAGAGCTGCCGTTAAGCACAGTCTGGGGCAGTTTAATATCGCGCCGATTCTTGATTTTAATCGAGAGTCAAATATGGATACACCATACTCGTACAAGAACAAGGAAGCTCAAGTACCGAAGGTTGAAGTGGATCGTCATTTTAATCCGTTTGAGCAAGAGCAGAAAGTGAAAACGAGCGGTTTTAGCAGTGCTCCAAATTATGAAAAGAAAAGTGCTGCCGGTTGGGAAAATTTGTATGCCGGACTTGATAGAAAAAACGACACCAGCAATTTTAGTCACGTTGAAATTGAAAACGAGCCAGAGGCCGAATCGCTTTTTGTAGAACAGGAAAGTAAAGGCTTTAGTGAGGCTAAGGAGACCGAAAATGATTCGGCAAACACCTATCAATTACACAATAAATATATTGTAAGCGCGATTAAAAGCGGGATGATGCTCATAGACCAGAGTCGAGCGCATCAGCGGGTATTGTATGAAGAATTCCTTCGGAATATTACCGTGAAAGAATCGGTAAGTCAGCAGTTATTGTTTCCGCTGCGTTTAGATTTTTCAGCTTCAGAAATTGATATTTTAAAAGAATTGAAAGATTCTTTAGAAAATACAGGCTTCGCCTTAAGTATGCCTGAGGCCGGCGTTTTAGAAGTTTCAGGAATTCCTGCGAGTATTCAAGAAAGTGAGGTTTCTATAGTGTTAGAGCAACTTTTAAGCGACGTGGAACAGGAGGTTCCGGATACTGGTTTTAGCCAGACTGATGTGCTTGCCAAGAGTATGGCTAAAAGTATGGCGGTGAAAACCGGTGAAAAGTTAGATGAGCTTTCTAGAGAGCATTTAGTAAATAAACTTTTTGCGTGTACAGAGCCAACCTTGTCTCCTTTTCTTAAAAAAACGTTTATTACGCTTACAGTAGACGAGCTGGATCGTAAATTTAACGCATAATTAAAAGCGCTTATGGGCGTTTAAACATTTCAAACCAGATTAATGGGTAGAATAACCGAAACTGTAAAAGTACTTTTAATCATCAATGTGATCTTTTTTCTGGGGTCACAGTTTTTAATACCTAACGCAGTACAGCTGTTTGGACTGTGGTTCCCTGAAAATCCTAATTTCCATTTCTGGCAGCCGGTTACGCATATGTTTATGCACGATCAGAGTAGTATTTTTCATATTCTATTTAATATGTATGCGCTTTGGGCTTTTGGAGGGCCGGTTGAACAATCCTTGGGACGTAATAAGTTTATTTTCTTTTATTTTTCAGCAGGATTAGGGGCAGCTTTGATTCATACACTTGTGGGCTATTACCATTATCAAGCGGGGTATGAGGCTTTGATCAATGCAGGCTTAACGCCGTCTGAAATTAGTGATACCGTAAATAAAGCATTTACGAGTATTCAACAATCTGGTCAGTACAGTTATCCTAATATTAATGAGCCGGACAAAGTGAGAGGAATGATCGAAGCATTTTCGACTTCGGCGGTGGGTGCTTCAGGAGCAATTTATGGTGTTTTAGTGGCCTTTGGAATGTTATTCCCTAATGCTGAATTATTCTTAATTTTCTTACCAATTCCAATAAAAGCTAAGTTTTTTATCCCGGGATTGATCTTGCTCGATTTGTTTTCGGGAGTGACCGGTTTTTCAATATTTGGTGCAAACATTGCCAATTTTGCGCATATTGGTGGAGCGATATTTGGATTTATAATGATGTGGTATTGGAAAAAAAATAGTTTTAACGATAAACGCTGGTATTAATCTATGGCAGGACCAAGCTTAAGTTATCAATACAAAACGGCAAATATTGTCGTAAAACTTATCGTGATCAACGTATTGGTCTGGATAGGTTTTATGCTTTTAGAATGGATGCTGAATTCAGGATCTATTTTTAGTCAATGGTTTAGTTTATCTACAGATTTAAGCCGATTGCTCATTCAGCCATGGTCATTATTAACGTATGCCTTTTTGCACGCAGGTTTTTGGCATATTTTCTGGAATATGCTTATCCTGTATTGGTTTGGTCAGATCGTGCTCAATCTTTTTACTGAAAAACGTTTTCTAACTATTTATTTGTTAGGCGCATTGGCCGGAGGTGTGCTCTTTGTATTGGCTTATAATCTGTTTCCGGTTTTAATTACTTCAAGTGCTTACCTCGTAGGAGCAAGCGCAGCGGTAAGAGCCATCATGATCTTTATTGCCGCATATACTCCAAATACTGAAGTCCGTGTGATTTTTTTCAATGTCAAACTATGGCATATCGGTGTTTTTGTGGTACTTACAGATTTGATCCAAATACCAAGTTCAGGTAACGCAGGTGGATTATTGGCACACGTGGGTGGAGCTATTTTTGGCTATGTTTACGCACAGCAATTGAGTAAGGGTAATGACATTGGTCTTTGGTGGGAGCGTCTAGCTGACAGTGTTGTTAATCTTTTTAAATCGAAGCCTAAGTCGGCTAAAAAAGCCAATATGAAAACGGTTTATAAGAATCAGGCCAGTGCACAAAAAAGCACGTATCGTTCAGGCTCTCGGGTTTCAAAAAATGAACAGCAAGCCCAAATAGATGCTATTCTTGATAAAATAAGCAAAAGTGGTTATGATAGCCTCTCTAAAGCAGAAAAGGACTTCTTATTCAAGGCCGGAAAAGATAATTGATGAAAAACTTAAACCTTTGGAATAAATTTGTTTTTCTGATAAACAGCGTCTTTGCGTTACTTCTTCTAGTAGGTTATTTACTTCCGTATTATCCACCAAAGATTTTTCCACCTATAGCAGTGCTTACACTCATCATACCGGTGCTTATTGCCGTTAATTTAGCTTTTGCGGTATATTGGTTACTACTTTTTAAAAGGCAAATGCTACTGTCTATTTTAGTTTTGGGATTATGGATGCTGCATAACACCACGTTGTATAAAATTGAGTCGGGAACCCTTCCGGCGGAGCTTGAATCTTCAGAACATCAAATCAGTCTTCTAACGTATAATGCGCATGTTTTCAGAAGTGAGTCTTTCAGCAGAGATACGATTCAGGCGGGAAACGAAGCACTTGTTTCACAAGCAAATCCTGATATCGTTTGCTATCAGGAATTTTCGAATCACGGCGCACCTGATTTAAATTATCCGTATCACTATTTTGGTGTTAATGCAAATACCCGAAGTAGTATTCAGGCTATTTATTCGAAGTATAAGATAATCAATCAAGGTTCGTTGGATTTTGAAAGTACTTTTAACAATGCCATTTTTGTGGATATTGTAAAAAAGCAAGATACCCTGCGTATCTACAATATGCATATGCAATCTTTGGCGCTCACACCTGAATTGGGAGCCCTCGAGCAAGAAAATACAAAATCATTAGTTGGACGTCTGGGTAGGGCTTTTAAAAAGCAGGAAGATCAAGTGGAATTGTTTCTGGAGCATCAAGCGGCTTGCCCTTACAAAAAGATCGTTGCGGGAGATTTTAACAACACCGTTTTCTCGTATACCTATAATAAGATAAAAGGAGAAAAAAACGATGCTTTTGCAGAGCAGGGAAGCGGTTTTGGCCGAACCTTTATTTTTGATATTATACCGCTGCGTATAGATTTTATACTTTCAGATCCGGAATTTAAGGTGCGCGCTTTTGAGAATTTTGACGTGACCTATTCAGATCACTTTCCTATAATGGCCGTCTTAGAACTTTAAGTCCAGGCTTTGAAGATAGGGTAACGCTTCAGGACCTAAGTTAAATATAAGGTCAAGAACCGTCAAATACGGCGTAAAACCATTTTCTTCACTAAATACCTGACGATATTCAGGGATCGCTAATCGGTTTTTCCGCTTTGCGTTTGCTAAAAAGCGTAAATCAGTCTGATCATTATATTCCTTCTTATATTCTGCGGTGGTGGTAAAATCTATTTCAACATCAAGCATTTCTAAAATGCACGCTATTGTAGCTTTGTTTAATTCCAGCAGATTTTCATAAGGTGTATGAAAAATAGGATAAAGATCATCTTCATAGAATTCAAAAAAGGGAGAAGTACGATAGGCAATAACAATAGAACGCCAGTGTTGACGCTGCCATAAAAAGTTATTTTCTATTAAAGCGTCTTTGGTCTTTTTATGCCCTTCAGTCTTAGTATGCTTGATTGGGATATTCAAAAGTAGCGTGCCGTTAGAAGTACTTACATACATGCGATTGCGATAACTCTGTTTTTGATAATTGTCGCAAACCTCTAAACGAACCTCAGTAGCTTGTACTAGAGCAGCAGTGGTAATTATATCAGGAAAATAAGTAGGATTCAGAACGATATTCATTTCTGGCAATTTTTATGGGTGCAAATATAGACCAATTAATTCTGTTAATTTCTCGGTAATTGTAGGAGTACACGCTATTTTAAAGTAGCTTAATTCTTACTAATTGAAACCAAAAACCTATATAGTATAACTTTTACACTTAACTAATGGAAATTAGATAGTTGAGTAATTAAAATTGTGTTTAAAAGTGTTTTTAATCGATAAAATTTGTACTTTTGCCCCGGTTACTTAAATGATGTAATTGAAAAACCTACACCCAACTATTATATTTGTTGCTTTCTTGTTCTGCTTTAGCGTTGTACGTCCGGCTATTGTGGTTCATGATGTAGACTCGACTCAAAAGCTTCCATTGCAGAAGCAGTTGCGTCAATTGCGTCAACTTAACAAGAAACACGAATATGATCGAGTTATTGAAGTTGCATCTACTTTAATTAATCAAGCTTCTAAAAAGGGTGAAAATGGTTTTCTTTTTCACGGTTATAATTATCTCAGTCTTACATACGATCAGTTAAGTGATACTATTCCTGCGCTTGATTATGCAGAAAAAGCCTTGCATTTTGCGAAGCTTTCTAAAAATGATACGCTGATATCTTGGGGATTAAACAATCTCGCTGCCAGTTTATCCTATTTTCCAGACCGAAGAAGCGATGCGCTTAAATTGTATAAGGAATCTTTAGTGATTCAGCGTAGGCTTAATAGCGATCAATTTAATGATGCGGCTTTAAATATTGCTGAGATTTATAGAGATGAGGAAAACTACACGATGATGTATCCTTATCTTAAAGAGGCTCAAAAATCCTATAAATCAGATACTTTAAGGTACGATGACCCTAAGGCATATCTCGATATTTTATGGGGTGATTACTACAGAGGATTAGACTTTAATAATAAAGCTTTGAGCTATTATCAAAGTGCTTATGATATTATAGAGCGCTTTGAAATGTCTTATCTGGCCCTTAATTTTTATAACAAATACGCTCAATTTTTAGCTGAAAATAATCGGCCCGAAGCAGCGTACGAGGTGCATCAAAAGTACTTTGACTACTATCAGAATAAAGAGCTCACTAAAACTAAAGAGACGGTTCAGCTGGCACAAGCGCGATTAGAAGCTGAAGAACTCAGACGAGAGCGCAATGATGCCGAATTAAAACAAGAGATTTTAGATCAAGACCTTAAGCGAAAGAAAACCCAGTCGGTTTTATTGGGATCGATAATCGGTTTAATGGTGCTCTTTTTAGCGTATCTATTTTATAGCGAGAAATTACGTTTGGGGTTAATTCGCAATCTTAAAGTCAATAACAAACACCTTAAGCAGGCTAAAGAAAGTGCCGAAAGGAGTGAACGAGCAAAGACCAAGTTCTTTTCTAATTTAAGTCACGAAATGCGAACTCCGCTTTATGGTGTTACGGGTATTGTGGCGTTGCTAGAAAAAAGTGAAGCTTTTAAAGAATATAAAGAAGAAATAGGTTCGCTAAAATTTAGTGCAGACCACTTACTTGAGATCATAAATGATCTTTTAGACCTTTCAAAATTAGAAGATGAAAGTTTTAAATTTATTGAGAAGCCTTTCAATCTAAAATTGCTTGCAGAAGAATTGGCAAATAGTTTTGATCAGAACAGTCTTAAAAATTCTAATTGTAAAATCATTTGTGATGTTGATTCTTCTATTCCTAATTATGTAGTAGGAGATTCACGACGTATTTCGCAAATACTACTGAATATTCTTGGGAATGCAGTAAAGTTTACGCCGAAGGGTGTTATTGCATTACGCTTGCGCAGTAGCCATTTGGCTAATGGCAAACACGCCATTTATTTTGAAGTAGAGGATAATGGTATTGGAATTCCGGCAGCGATGCACAAATCGATCTTTGATGAATTTAGTCAGATTGATCACGTAAACACTGTGAATAAAGGAACCGGTCTTGGGCTGCCTATCGTACGAAAATTACTGCTCAAAATGGGCTCAGATATTCATCTGGTAAGTGCACCGGGCAAGGGAAGTACGTTTAGCTTTACCATTACCTTTAAGGAAGCAACGCTTTTAGAAGTTATAGGAAAGCGTAAAAAAGGAGAAGCTGAAGAGGAGGAAGTTTTAACCGATTTAACCAATCAGCGTATTCTTATCGTAGATGATAATAAGATCAACCGAATGGTTACGCGTCGTGTTCTAGAAAAGCAACATGCTCAGGTTTTTGAGGCTCAAAACGGCGAAGAAGCCTTAGAGCGCGTGCGTAAGCATCATTTTGATCTGATATTGATGGATATCAATATGCCTGGTATGAATGGTTATGAAACTACAAAAGAGATCAGGGTTTTTGACAAAACCATTCCAATAATTGCGCTTACAGCTGCCGAAGCTAATTATATCAAACAAAAAGCTAAGGAAAGCGGAATGAATGACGTGATCACCAAACCGTATAACCTTAGCCAGTTCTCAAAAGTTATAGCAAAAGAGCTTAAAAAAGACAGCTTACTCGGTGCCAGGCTCTAACTACTTGGTTGCTTCAGAAAGTTGAAGAGGATACTGCTTCAACACGAGCTTACGCTCAATTGCATTCAAATCATTGAAGTTTTTGCTGAATTTTTCTAGACTGTACTGCGTTCGCATTTGTAAGTAGGCCGTTTTAATTTCATCCATAATTGATACATAATCTTTATAGGAATTGGTACGGGAGACCTCAAGCCGAATTACTGCCTCTGCTGGATTTTCTGGAGCGATCATACTATCGCTTCGGTTTTCAACGAAATCAATAAGTTGATTTGCGAGTTCTTCTTTAGACGAAATTTTATTTTGAATTAAGCAGGTACCTTGATCGTTTAAGTGAATTTCAAAAATGTTTCGCTCTAGCAGTTTGGTTGCGCAGTCTTCGGTCTTACAATCTTCCGGTAGGGTTTGATCAAGACCTTGATCCGTTTTGATGGTCGTGGTGGTAAGAAAAAAAATGAGCATTAAAAAGGCAATATCTGCCATTGATCCTGCATGAATGGAAGTAGAATTTCGCATAATGATAAGTTTGTAAGTGAATATTTAAAAACTTATCAATTAATGTGCCTTGTTCTTAAAAGGCCATTTACAGATAGCAACAGCAGAGACTTACTTTAGAATAAGATTCTATTTGTTACGTATGTTTTTTTAGTAGTTATTCTCTACGTATTTGTCGCTGTATTTTATCAATAGCCTGTTGAATGGATTTCTCAGGTTCAATCACATTGTAAGATCCCCAAAAATCAGGATCTCTAAACCCTGAAACCTCATCAGCTAGAATCGTATTGCTCTTAAATTTAGTTTTATTGGTAATGTTTTGAGCGCCTAACTCTTCTTCCCAATCGGTTATAAGCATCTCACTTTTTATTCGGTATTTATTATTAAAAAGTTTGCGTTTCCAGTTTACTACAAATTCGAGCTGTACATTACTATAACTGTAATACCATTTACCGTCTGTATTGCGATAATCTACCCGATAACTAATTTCGGATGGGTAAACTTTTACACGGTTGGGTTTTTTCTTTACAAAAAGTTCTGATGCACGTTTGCGATTTTCCACATTCATATTATAGATCGCATTGGTTAGCGCAAATGTTTCTGCTTCAATGTAGAGTTTTCCATAATACAACGGATCTAATATGTTTTCTTTCTGTTTAAAGTTTACCACATAAACCATTTTGCTATCATTGATAAGCGGTTCGCCAAATGAAAAATCGTAATTTGATAAGGTTGCAGGCGTCATAAAATATTCAGGATATTTGATCAGGTCTGCATAAAGCGCATTGAGCGGTCCGCCTTGTAATTTAATCGCCAAAGTATCTAAACGATTGTAATTGGTACTTTTTCGCGCTTTATAGACGCCCACCAAGTCTGAACCAGCATTGGTATATGGGCGTTTTTTAATCGCTACTACAGCTTCGGCAAGTGAAGCGCTTCGGTTGCGCTTATTGATCGCTTCTCTGTAAAAAGCAGTCATATAGGTTTCGGTATCTAAATAATTTTGATTTCGATTAGAAAAAACTTTAGCTACTAAAGTATACGCATCTTTTGGTCGGCTGATGCTCACTTCATCCAGCTCAAAACGTTGTGCGCTCAAAGCTATTTCATTATTTGTTTTAGCGAGATCTTTTAAGATGACCAAAAGCTTCTTATAACCGGGGTAGGTGATCGCAACTTTTGCATTGGGCATAGCCTCGTCAAGTTTTAGAGAAAAATTTCCCTCACTATTGGTCACGGTGGCAATATTTGTTCCTGCAATTTCAAGATTTACAAAAGGCAACGCGTCTCCGGTTTGTGCATCAACTACTATTCCTTTATATTCCACAATTTTCTGTGTATCCTGCGCAAAGACTTTTAACTCCAAATAAGGCTGAATTAAAAACACTAGGAGTAGGAGTAAGCTGCCTCTGAAAATGCGATATTTTTTATATCTATAATTTATCATAGCTAAAACTGATTATTTACCCATTGAAGATACGAATAATTACGAATTATTTAAGGATTGAAATGCGTCTAAAAATGCAGTTGGCACGATTTCTGTTCTTTAGAATAGCTGTAACTTTGTAAATCTATTTGCAACACATTCAGCATAAATACGTATTTAAGAATAACAACATTTTGAACTTGATGAGCAACAAACTTCGCTTTAATACCCTCCTTCGATTAAAATATATTTTGGTCGGTGCGTTTGTATTGTCATTTTCTATGGTTCAAGCGCAGGTAGATAGCCGAAAAGGTTCTTTTAAAATTCCGGCTGTGGTAGATACTGCAGGAACACCCACGCCGGTTCCATTAGATTCAGAAGCTCAACCAGATATCCCGCTTTCACGAGGTGGTTTAAGTATAGGTCCTGACGGAAAGCTTACCGAGCGCCCGCAACTGCGTGCACCGGAATCTGCCGAATTTTATATGTTAAAGCGAGAAGATTTTGCTGATAGTGGGCAACGCTACACAGATATGATGAATGAGCGTGAAGCAAATAGAAAAAGCGATAAATCTGATACGCCTGCACATCAATCAGATCAAGATCTGGGAACTTTTCATAGTGGCGCACAGCAAGTGAAAATTGTATGTAGAGATTATCAATTTGTAGATGGGGATCGCGTGGCTGTATTAGTTAACGACGAAGTAGTTGTTCCTAGTATTTGGTTAACCGAGACCTGGTCTAGTTTTTATCTTCCTTTAAAAAAGGGATTCAACCGTATATCGTTTAAAGCTTTGAATCAAGGTTCTTCAGGACCCAACACCGCTTCTTTTACGGTTTATGATGATTCAGGAAACGTTATTAGCTCTAACGAATGGAATTTATTGACCGGAGTGAAAGCTAATATTATGATCGTTAAGGAAGAGTAAGCGATTGAAAAATATAATAAAAAAGCGAGTCTAATAATAGACTCGCTTTCTTCAATTTTATAATTCTCCTTTCTGCTCCTCGAGGTTGTTGTTTCTGGAACCTCCCTGGCTGTACAATTTGTTTTCCTCGTCCTTCACATTTGAACGGTCTTCTCCTGTTGGGATATCCAGATCTTTACCGGTAAAATCTACAGGTTTTTCACGATCGCGTAGCTGCTCATCAACTCCGCCATCTTTATGCACATTTTTTTGATTTAAAAGATCTAAATCTTCTTTAGTAAGATCTGCGTTATAATCTGTTTTACTTTTTTCTTTAGTACTCATAGTTTTCTATTTTTCTAAAATTTAAAAATTCTAAAACGTTATCAAATTGTTTTTAACTGCTTCTACTGAAAACTATAACAAGGTTTTAATACTTGTAGGTACGGTCAACACTGGTATTAATAGTATTTTAGCTTTTTGAAGCTAAAACAATTTAGCCCAAGTATTTCCCACTTTATGAGCAAAAAAAGCAAGAAAATCCTTTTAAAAATCCTCAAGATCTTAGGAAAAATTTTAGGAGTGCTTTTGCTTTTGTTTATACTCTTAGTGCTTTTTGTTCGTAGTCCGTGGGGACAAGGAATCATCGTCGACAAAGCCGTAAACTATGTAAAGGATAAAACCAATACAGAAGTTCGTATAGATAAGCTTTTTGTCACCTTTGATGGAAACATTTCTTTAGATGGTTTGTATCTCGAAGATACCCAAGGAGATACTTTGGTGTTTAGCAAACATCTAGAAGCAGAAATCCCTTTATGGTCTGTAATTACCGGCGGTCCCATTAGTGTGGATGATGTCACTTGGGAAGGAGTAAGGGCAAATGTTGTACGTAAGGATTCCTTAAGTGGTTATAATTATCAATTTTTGATAGATGCCTTTGCCGCGACAGATACTACCAGTGTACAGCCCGCACCTACAGCGCAAGATACCACAACGCTTCAGTTAAATCTGGGTACGTTTGACTTTAAGGATATCCAATTAAATTACGCAGATCAAGTTACCGGTATGCAGGCTAATCTCAATTTGGGAGCCCTTGAGGTTCAGATGCAAGAAACCAATCTTGAAGAAATGCTTTTTGATATTGGTGATGTACGATTAGCCAATACTAAAGTCGTTTATAAACAAACGAAACCCATCGTGCCATCAGCCGATACTACTGAAGTTCCTTTGCCAATTTTGCGTATTGGGGAACTGGTAGTCGAAGATGTGACCTTTGATTGCGCCTCGACACCAGACGGAATTGCCGCCGATGGAACGCTTGCAGTATTAGAGACTCATATTCCTCAAATAGATCTCAAAAACAACGTTATTGAGGTTGAAGATTTTCTGCTCAAAAACTCCGTGGTAAACTTGGCTTTACAAACTGTTGAAAAACAAGAGGCACCAGCTGAAACATTGCCGGAAACCTCTCAAGAACTCTGGCCGCCTTTTACAGTTGCTGTTGGCGAAATAAATTTAGAGAATAATGCAATTCAGTATACGCTTGATGGGGCGCAACCGAGTGCGGGACGTTTTAATCCGAATGCGATAGCACTTTCTGATTTAAATCTAAACCTAGAGGGTATAAACTTGAAAGACCAGAATTTAGAAGCACACGTAACTCGTGCAGATTTTAAGGAAGTTTCGGGGATGAATTTAGATGAATTGGCGTTTGACCTACAAGTAAGCGATACACGTTTAGATCTGGATAATATCGCTTTTCAACTTAATCAGAATGCATTAGCAGGAACGCTTCAACTGGATTATAGCAGCCTAAATGCGTTTATTGAAGAACCCGGTTCCGCAGCGCTTAAATTGAACATACCGCAATTGACCCTGAATTTAAACACGCTGTTTAAATTTTCACCGGAACTACGCGCTAATGAGTATCTGGCGACCCTAAGCAAACGACCACTACGCGGAAGCTTAAATCTCTCGGGGAAACTTGATGCTATTGATCTAAAACCTACACGCATAAATTGGGGAAATCAAACAAGTCTTGCAGTACAAGGAAGTATTTACAACGCTTCTACTCCAGAGAATTTGTCATATAATCTACCGGTGTACACCGTAAAAAGTGTTAAACAAGATTTAGGAAGATTCTTAGATGAGCAAGAGTTAGGTGTACAATTTCCGGAAAAAGTTACTTTGCAAGGTTCGTTAAAAGGAACCACAACCCGAGCTTCTACAAAAAGTGTTTTAACCACTACAGATGGCATTGTGAGGCTTGATGGAAATGCCAGTTTTGGCGATACGCTTGAGTTTAAGGGCGACGTTAGCGCGCAGCAGGTCAATCTAGGCAAGTTGCTGCAAAATGAGCAATTGGGTTTTGTTGAATTACAACTGCAGGCAGAAGGTGCCGGGAATAGCATAAACACGCTTGATGCAACAGTAAATGCCACTATTGACAGTATTCAGCTGAATAATTACACATTTAAAGATCTCGGGATTAATGGTGCTTTCAAGTCAGGAACCGGGGATTTAAAAACGGCTTATAAAGACGAAAATCTAAATATGACCTTAGATGCGCGGGTAATTTTAGATTCTGTTACGTCTCAAGCTGCAATAAATCTGGATCTCATAGGAGCTGATTTGCAGGCTTTAGGTCTTACCGAACAAAATATAAAAGCAGCTTTAACGCTTCAGGGAACTTTTAAAGGGGATCCTGAAGATTATGAGATTCAAACGCAGATCAATGAAGGGGTAGCGGTTTATGATGATCGGGCTTATCAGTTGGGTGATCTTGATATTTCGGCGTATGTAAAGCCTGATACGACTTCGTTAGCCATCAGCAACAGAATTCTCAATCTGGATCTAGAATCTAATGCAAATCCGCAGCAGGTGATCACTTCGGTACAAAATCACTTTAAACGCTATTTGCAGAAAAATCCCGTTCTAGACTCTATTCAGGATCCCGTGTTGATGAAAATTACAGGGACTGTGCATCAAGCACCTATTTTAGGCGAAGTATTCATTCCTAATCTTAGAGAGTTAGATACGGTTGATATATCGGTTGATTTTGATGAATATAAGCGCACGCTTAATGCAGATATTCAATTACCTTATATCAATTATAACGGCTATACGATAGACAGTCTTGCACTAAAAATGGTGTCTAACAAAGAGAATATGGACTTTGGTTTTGGGCTGAAAGAACTTATCGCAGGACCGGTTGATATGCAAGATACACGCATTGGCGGAAGGGTGACCAACAGTAAAATGTATATTGATTTCCTGTCTATGCACGATAAAGAGAAATTGGTGCACGTGCTTTATAAAATCGCTTTGGAAGAAGACAATATTAAAATTCAAATCGATCCTGACGATTTTATTCTGAATAAAAAGCCGTGGGAGATCAACCCGAATAATTCGGTGACTTTAACGAAGACCAATACGATTTTTGAAGATTTTGAAATGTCGTACAACAACCAGCGCATAACCGCGGGGAATAACCTACAAGGTATTTCAAAAGAACATTTGGGGATTAATTTTGAGAATTTCAAACTCGCAAATATTATGAGTTTGCTCAACCCTGATGCTGCGTTGGCTCGTGGTAAACTTAGCGGTCAATTTGCTGTTGAAGATCCATATACGAGTCCGGGTATGGTTTTAGACCTCAATATTAGAGACTTTGAAGTACTAGAAACAAATATGGGGGTTCTTACCGCACAAGGAAATTCCATAAGCAATTCTGGCTATGATTTTCAAATGGCGATCAAAGAGGGTGTGGCAGACTTGGACCTTAAAGGGAATTATACCGCAAATGAAACGGCGGCCCAAATTGATCTTAACTTAGATCTCAATCGCTTTGACGTGGCTGCGCTTGAAAAATTATCCTTTGGGGAACTATCAAATGCAGACGGAACGATCAGCGGAGCGATGAAATTAGCTGGAACCACTGCAGAACCCAAATATGAAGGCGCTTTCCAATTTGATAATGCAAAGTTTGAAGTGACCAAACTCAATGCATCATTCCTTCTCAAAAATGAAGAGCTGAATTTGAACAATGAGGGAGTCACTTTTAATAATTTTAGAGTAGAAGATGAGAACGCTAATCCAATAGTTATTAATGGAAGCATTGGTACCGAAAGTTTTGTGAATCCAACTTTTGATCTTGATCTTAAAGCAACCAACTTTAAAGCGATCAATTCTAGTAAAGATGATTTTGATTTGGTTTACGGAACTGCCGTTTTTGACGCTGATGCTCAAATCACGGGAGACCTTAACTTACCTAAAGTAACACTTGATCTCACCGTAAATTCAGATACTGATGTGACTTATGTACTTCCACCATCTGAAGTGCAAATTGAGTCTAAAGAAGGCGTTGTGCTATTTGTTAATAAAGAAAATCCGGATGCGATTTTAACCAATAATGAAGAAGACTCGTATACGGTTTCGGGCTTTACGATTGATGCGAATTTTGGTATTGAAAAAGGCGCGGTTTTTAATCTTGTAATTGATGAGCAAACCGGAGATAACTTTCAAGTAAGCGGTACCGGGGACTTTGAATTTGACATGTATCCTAACGGAAGAATGACGCTTAGCGGACGCTACGACGTGACAGATGGGCACTACGAAATGAGCCTGTATAATCTTGTTAACCGCCGTTTTGAACTTGCTCCTGATAGCCGTATCACGTGGTCAGGTGATCCTTTTGATGCTGATCTGGACATCAAGGCCTATTACAGTGTAGAAACTTCGGCCAGCGGACTGATGGCTTCTCAAACTAGCGGAGCAGATATCAGTACACAAATGCAATACCGTCAGGAAGTACCGTTTCAGGTGTATATTAATATCAATGGCGAACTGATGCAGCCTATTATCAGTTTTAATCTAGACATTCCTGAGGGTAGTCGCGGGGCAGTTGGCGGCCAGGTGTATAGCCGTGTGCAGCAGTTGAATCAACAGGAGAATGAATTGAATAAACAGGTATTCTCACTTCTGGTACTTAATCGCTTTTTCCCCACTTCTTCATCAGACGGAAGCAGCGGTGGTACTGCAGCTATTGCACGTGACAACTTAAACGACGCGATCTCAGACCAGTTGAATATGTTTTCAGATAAACTATTAGGCGACACCGGCTTTAATCTAAATTTTGGTTTAGATAGCTATACGGATTATCAAGGAAGCGCGCCTACTGATCGTACTACATTAGATATTGCAGCTCAGAAAAGTTTATTTAACGATCGGGTAGTGGTAAGTGTGGGGAGCGCTGTTGATCTGCAAGGCAGCGGAAATACTGATAGCGGAAACGCGCCTGTGGTAGGCAACGTGAGTATAGAATATCTGTTAACCGAAGATGGGCGCTATCGCTTACGCGGATATCGCAGCAGTCAGTTTGAAAATATTATTGATGGTCAGATCATCGTAAACGGTATTTCGCTACAGTTTACGCGTGAGTTCAACAAGTTTACCGAATTATGGCAGTCGATGTTTCCTGCTAAAACCGAAGAAGAGGAAGATACTAATGAGTAAGTCAACAGTTTTAATGAAAATGAATAAAAACCTGCTTGCGGTGCTATTCCTCGTGCTTGTGTGCTACGGATGTTCGGTAGATCGCTATATTCCAGAGGGGAAATATCTTTATACAAAAGAGACCGTCAATATTACACCGGATTCTGTGGTAGAAAATCTGGATGCTATTAAAACCGATTTGAAAGCGGCTTTACGACCAGAACCTGTAGGTTCATTTTTGGGCGGATACCCGGGACTTTACTACCATTACAAAGCTCAACGTGAAAAACCTGGATTTCTAAATAAATTCTTGAATAGAAAATTTGGAAAAGAGCCGGTGTACGATACCGATATTGAAACTTACGAGATGGAGCAAATTTTGCTTAATCGTTTAGAAAACAAAGGGTTTTTCTATAGCACCGTAAGTTCTGAGATCTTAAGAGATACTAGCAGTAAAGAGGCCGAAGCAATTTACTCGCTTCGACTTACAAAGCCTTACCGACTGAAAACGTATCAATTGGATAGTGATACGCTTCCGGTGTATGCTAAGATTCAAAATTCGATGAATGAAACCCTTTTAAAAAAGGATATGCTGTTCAATTTAAGCGCTATGAAAGCTGAACGCGAGCGTATAGACACGTATTTAAAAGGTGAAGGCTATTACAACTTCAATGGTGCTTTTTTGATTTTTGAGACCGATACCAATCAGTATAAAAATAAGCGCTTTGATCAGTATTTACGCTTAAAGAAAGATGTTCCCTCAAAAGCGATTATTCCATATCAAATAGGGAAAGTGAACATTTTCCCTAATAATCGTGTGGATATTGACAGTACAACTTTAGACACCACCCAATTTGCAAATAAGAATTTCATTCAGGACGAAGTTTATTTTAAACCCAAACGTTTAGATCCCTTTGTTTTGATTGAAGAAGGAGAATTATATAGTCCGTCGAAATCAAAAGCAACCGGAAGACGTCTGGGTTCCATAGGCGCCTATAAATTTGTGAATATTCGATATCAGGAAATGGATACTGATGCCGAGGACAGTTTAGGACTTTTAGAAGCCAATATTTATTTATCCCCATTAAATAAACGAGCGGTTAGGGCAGAGGTAAAAGGCGTAACCAAATCAAATGGTTTTTCAGGTCCGGGGTTGGGATTGACCTTTATTAATCGCAATTTGTTTAAAGGTGGGGAAAGCCTCAATATTTCTCTTGATGGAGCTTACGAGGTACAAGCAGGTGGTTCTGGAAGTAATAGTGGTTCTACAAGTTTACAATTAGGTTTAAGCGGAAAATTGATCTTTCCGCGAATGCTTTTCCCTATTGAAATCTCTAAAAATTATTTCAAGTATGATATTCCCAAAACGAAGATCGAGATGGGGATTTCTTATTTGAACCGAACGCAGTTGTTTACTTTAGGTTCTGTTGAAGCAAAATTTGGTTATGTATGGCAAGCCAATAAATATGTGACGCACGAGATCAATCCGGTGGCGATCAATTATGTTTCCTTAGCCAATACCACAGACGAATTTGAACAGATTTTGGATGAAAATCCATTTTTACGTACGAGTTTTGATCAGCAGTTCATCTCCGGTTTGACCTATTCTTTTATTTACAACGGAATGATCGATACTCAACGTCAACATCAAATTTATCTCAATGCTAATTTTGAAACAGCCGGTAATAGCTTAAGTTTAATTGCAAGCGGAGAAAAACCACAAAATATCTTCGGTTTAGATTATGCCCAATTTGCACGTGTAGATGCTGATTTTAGATACCACTTTAAACTCACCGAAAAGCAAACCATTGCTACCCGATTGTTTGCCGGAGTAGGTATTCCTTACGGAAATTCAGATGTGGTGCCGTATACCAAACAATACTTTTCCGGAGGGCCGTATAGTGTGAGAGCGTTTAGAACACGTTCATTGGGTCCGGGGACTTATCAACCAGAAGATAGCGAGACGTTTAGCTATTACGATCAAACAGGAAATTTGCGACTAGAGGCCAATTTAGAATACCGGTTTCCACTCGTGAGTTTACTGCAAGGCGCATTTTTTGTAGATGCCGGTAACGTCTGGAACACCACAGATAACGAAGCTCTTGAGGGCGATACTTTTGGAAGTGACTTTATGAAGCAACTGGGTATTGGAGGCGGCTTCGGAATGCGTGTAGATATTCAGAATTTTGTGATCAGACTAGATCTCGCAGCGCCGTTTCACGATCCGAGTTTAGCCGAAGGATCACGTTGGTCTTGGGATCTCGAAAATCCTATCTTAAACTTCGCGATTGGATACCCGTTCTAGACTAATGTGTTCTGGGATCTCTTCTGAAAAGTTCGATAACATTAAAAAGAAGGATACAAAATATTACCCAGATAAAACCAGCTATAAATCCGCCTGCAATATCTGACGGAAAGTGGACCCCTAGATAAATTCGACTGATGCCAATACTCAGCAGAATGAATGCAAGAAAAGTAATAGCCGCTACTTTAACCCATTTATTGATCTTAAATTGAGTGGTGAGATAGATTAGGAATCCATAAAATGCCATGGCGCTCATTGCGTGACCACTAGGATAACTCAACGTTTCTACTGAAACCAAATGCTCGATACTTGGCCGTGCGCGATCAATAAAGCGCTTTAGAATTACGTTAGAAATAGAAGCGAGAAGAAGGACCAATGCGGTTTGAGCAACGTATTTCCAGCGTTTAAAAATGAAGTAAGAAATCCCAACAAAAAGGCCCATAACTATCAAATAGCCATAAAGATCACCAACGTCAGTCACAAACATAAAATACTTAGTGAGCGCCGGGTTTCGGTGTGAAATCACGTACGTTGTAATTTTAGAATCCCATTCATTTAATATGTCTGACTCTAGGGTATCTGTCAATTCTATAAAAGCATTTACGCCTAAAACTACAATGATCAGCGCGATGAAAACGGTAATTAAATACGGTAGTTTGGCGTTATATTGCTTGAACTTTTGGGCAAGCAGGTTGCGTAATTTTAGAATAAATAGATAGAGTGATTGTCTCATAAAGTCAGTTAAAGCGCACTTTTTACAAACATATTGATCTCTAACCGCCTAACGGGTTGCTTTATTAAAACTTTAATAGTGATTGAGTTGTGCCGCTTCGGTATTATCAATGCCGCTTACATCAATTGAAATTTTTCCACCTTCGTGCGTAATGAGATAAGTGAATTTAGCACCCCATTCAATTTCAGAATATTTGTAGGAAGTTCGTGAATAAACAGATTGCGAGAAGGTATCATCAAAAGCCTTGAGCGTAACAATGATCTCTGCATCTTTGATCATCAATTCTTCTTTTGACAACTTATAAAAAGGACTGTTTTCTGTTATTGGGTGCACGATCGTCCAGGCAGCAGGTAAAAAGACCACTTGAGATCGCTCTAACTCTAACGGATAGAAATTACGTAGATTAGAATTTTCGCGCAGCATAGACAATGCAACGGTAGCTTCAAGCTCTAGAAGTTGATTGCCGTGCGGGTTGACCACTCTAAACATAAAACCATTAATATCTTTATATGGAGCAATCACTGCACTTTTACTGTATTTGAGTTTGGCGGCAGGTTTAGAAAAACGGCCATATACCATACCGGTTGCTAGCGCAAAACCTAATAAACCAAGCATAGATTCTGTGGCTGCGACAATATTGGCTAAAATGCCGGTAGGCGCCACTTGACCATATCCTAATGTGGTGATGGTCTGCGCACTAAAGAAGAAGGCTTCAATAAATTGTTCAAGTGTGGTAGTGCCGTAAATTCCGGTAAGGTTTTCAATTCCTATGAGGATATAGATACTTGCAAAAAGCAGATTGACGCAGAAATATGTTGCTAAAACCAAGAGTAAAAATTTACTCCAGGACATAGAAACCAACGCATGAAAAAAGTTGATCTTTTCTAAAAGTGGTACATTATTCTTTTTGATGTTGAACGTACCATCTTTGTTGATCACCCGATAATGCCCTGAGGTAGCTTTCTCACCAAGACCAAAATCATTGTACTTTTTTTTCTCGTAAGCATCTGTTTTGTTAACAGCCATAAAAGATGAATCAAGCATCTAATTTAGGAACATTTCTTTATTCCTTAAAGTTTTAAAATGTTTAAAAGCCCGATATATTCAAATAGTTTAGAACATAAAAAAAGCTTTACAATCGTGTAAAGCTTTTTTCAATTTTTAGGGAGCGTGTGCTTATAGAACGTCAAAGACAAAGCCTAAAAGCCAGTATAAAATGATAAAAACCACAATGGTACCAATACATCCACAACGACCGCCGCCAATTTTTTTTGCTCCATATCCTGCAAGAAGGGCTCTAAGTAATTTTTTCATAAGTATTGAATTGGTTAGCTAGTTCGCTAAGTTACTATCATTTAACGATGTGCAGCTGTGATTCGTACAGATTAACAATACTTTAAACACAAAGCATATGCAAGGCTCACAGGCTTTTGTAAATTTAGATGTAAAACTTAATTTATGGCTGCATCAAGAAATTCTCAATCTCAAATTAAAATTCCTTCATTGGTTTTTGGAGGAAATGTTTTTGGCTGGACGGCTGATAAAAAAATGTCGTTTTACCTGTTAGATGCCTTATTAGAACGCGGTCTCAACTTTATTGATACTGCAAATGTATATTCGTATTGGGGCGAAGGGAATTCTGGAGGTGAAAGTGAAGCAATGATCGGTGCCTGGCTTAAAGAGCGGAAAAACCGCGATCAAGTGATCATTGCAACAAAGGTGGGCAGCCCTATAGGCGATGAATCTAATAATTTATCTGCGAGTTATATAAAAGAGCAAATAGATCTTAGTTTACAGCGGTTACAAACTGATTATGTAGATGTGTATTTTAGTCATAAATATGACGACAGTGTTGAGCAGCGCGAAACGCTTGCAGCCTATAAACATCTCATCGATGCGGGTAAAGTACGTGAAATAGGCGCTTCAAATTTTCCGCTTGCGGTATTGCGTGAAGCACTAGAATTATCAAAAAAGGAAAGCTTACCCAAATATCAGTTTATACAACCGCATTACAATTTAATGGAACGGGAAAGTTTTGAAGGTGCCTATCAAGAATTTTGTATAGAAGAAAACTTGAGTGTCACCGGCTATTTTACCTTAGCGAGCGGTTTCCTTACCGGAAAATATAAAACGGCGGAAGAAGCTTCAGGAAAAGCACGCGAGCGTTTTGTTAAAAAATACTTCACTCCAAAAGGTTTTGAGGTCTTAGACGCCTTAGAAACTCTAGCAAAGCGTTATGACTGTTCACCGGCCGCCTTAAGCATTGCGTGGACGCTACACCAACCGGGAGTCACTGCTCCTATAGTCAGCGCGACTAAAGAAAATCATTTAACCGCTTTTGATGAAGCATTAAAACTTCAATTGGATGAAGATGCCTTAGCGCTTTTAAATCAAGCGAGTGCTTAGATGTCTTTTACTATGAACATAAAGCTATTCTAGCCTATTATTGTAAATTCTGAGCTTCACGCTGTGAATATTCTTGTGCACTTTTGCTTTGTAAATTTTGTTATTCAGAAGATGTAAAACGCTAAAAAATTTCCAAATAGATTACAAAAACTGAATTTCACTACATTTTAAGAAATCTTGTTAAGATATTCTTAACAGCATATGTTGTTAAGGAGTGTTAATTTGGCGCAACTCTAAAATGTAATAATGAAATTAAAACTTTACCCCATTGCGACATTTGTGCTCGCGATGTTGACGGTGAATTGTGCGAGTACCAAGCAAAAGAAAAAAAATGCGAGTGCAGCCACCGAAGAAAAACAAGAAAAGTCTAAAAGCGATCTCAAAGCTTATGACAAAGTAATTACAAAAGAAGCGGTCTCAGACTCAGGTTTGTTTACCGTTCACAAAGTAGATGAAGACTATTTCTACGAAATTCCTGACAGTCTTTTTAATCGTGAAATGTTAATGGTTACCCGAATCGCTAAAACCGCAACCGGAATAGGTTTTGGTGGAGGAAAGGCCAATACGCAGGTTTTACGCTGGGAAAAGAAGAACAAAAAGGTTTTGTTGCGTGTAGTTTCACATGAGATTTTTGCCGCAGACTCTTTACCTATTCACGAAGCGGTGAGCAATTCTAATTTTGAGCCGGTTCTATTTTCTTTTGATGTAAAAACCATCAACAAAGATTCTACTGCGACTGTTGTTCAGGTAAATGACCTGTTTTCTGATGATGTGCAAGCTTTAGGATTGCCTGGCTATTACAGAGAATCATACAAAGTGCGTAACGTAGACAAGGGCAGAGGCTATATTGAAAGCTTAAAGAGTTTTCCATTAAATATCGAATCACGCCACGTAAAAACTTATAACGCCGGAAATCCGCCAAGTAACGAAAGTGTAGGTTCTATCACTGTTGAGATGAGCAACAGTATGGTATTGTTGCCAAAAGTTCCTATGGAGCGTCGTTATTTTGACCGAAGAGTAGGCTGGTTTGCTCGTGGGCAGGTAGATTATGGTCTGGACGCTCAAGAAAGTAAAACAGTGCGTTATTTAGATAGATGGAGATTAGAAGTTAAACCGGAAGACGAGGCTAAGTTTAAAGCAGGCGAACTTGTTGAGCCTAAAAAGCAGATCGTTTACTACATTGACCGCGCGACTCCTAAAAAATGGATTCCGTTTATCAAGGAAGGTATAGAAGATTGGCAGGTGGCTTTTGAGGCTGCAGGGTTTAAAAATGCCATCATCGCTAAAGAAGCTCCAACGAAAGAAGAAGACCCAGACTGGTCTCCAGAAGATGTGCGTTACTCAACAGTACGCTACTTAGCATCGCCAATTCCTAATGCAAATGGGCCTCACGTAAGCGACCCACGTAGTGGTGAGATTTTAGAATCAGACATCAACTGGTATCACAATGTTATGACGTTATTGCGTAACTGGTATTTTGTTCAAACTGCTGCTAAAAACCCTGAAGCTAGAGGAGTAGCGTTTAAAGACAAAATTATGGGACGTTTAATTCGTTTTGTTTCTTCACACGAAGTTGGACATACGCTCGGTTTACCGCATAATATGGGAAGTAGCGTTGCGTATCCTGTAGATTCATTACGTTCTAAGAGCTTTACAGATAAGTACGGGACTGCACCATCTATTATGGATTATGCACGTTTTAACTACGTGGCTCAACCGGGAGATGGTGACGTTTCTATGATGCCTAATATTGGAGTTTACGATAAATACTCTATCAAGTGGGGATATCGTCCTATTTTAGACAAAGAAGGGATGGAAGAGAAACCAATTCTTGATCAGTGGATTTTAGAGCACGCAGGAGATCCTTTATATCGTTTTGGAGCACAACAATGGAGTGTTGTTGACCCAAGTTCGCAAACGGAAGATTTAGGTGATGACGCTGTAAAAGCGAGTAATTATGGTATCGAAAACCTAAAGCGTATCATTCCTAACCTTATCAGCTGGACTTCAGAAGATGGTAAGGATTATGATGATCTTGAAACCTTATATGGCCAGGTTTTAACGCAGTTTAATCGTTATATGGGGCACGTGAGTAATAATATTGGTGGTGTATATCAATACAACAAAACCTATGATCAAGAAGGAGCTGTATTTATTCCTGTACCTAAAGAGCGTCAGGAAGAAAGTATGCAATTTTTACAAGATCAATTATTCACAACTCCAGAATGGATGATTGATAACAACATCTTGAATAAAATTGAGAATAACGGAAATGTGGAACGCATACGCGGTTTACAGGTTCGTACATTAGAAAATGTATTAGATTTTGGACGTCTTGGTCGTATGATCGAAAACGAAACGCTAAACGGCAAGGAAGCTTACACGCTAACTGAAATGATGAATGACCTACGTTCAGGAATTTTCAGCGAATTGCGTTCAGGTAAGAAAATTGATACCTACAGACGTAATTTACAACGCGCTTATGTAGATCGCCTAGAATACCTTCTAACTGAAGAGCAAAGCGGTCGCCGTAACGCAACGAGTGTAAATGTTAGTCAATCTGATATTAGAGCGATAGCACGAGCGGAATTAAATACCTTAAAGCGTAGCGTACGCAGCGCAATTGGTAGAACCGGTGATGCTTTAAGCCGTTACCACTTACAGGATTTAATGGAGCGTATAGATCTTATTCTTGATCCCAGATAATCAAAACGATTCAACTTAAGATTGAATTATTAATAAATAGAAAGACCGGCATTGAGCCGGTCTTTTTTTTGTTTAGAAGAGACTTTTTAATTTTCACTTACACGCTTCAGTTTATAAGAATCGCCGGTTTCAGTATCCAGAGATTGTATTTGAGCGATTGTCTTCTTTTTTACAACAAGCATAAACGCCGGATAGATCAATCCGCTTACAATCAAAATGCCTGCAAGAAAAACCATAGTTTTTATTGAAGCAAACAAAGTTCCGGCAGAAAGAATTCCTAAAATAAGAACCACAGAAAGTGGGAAGGATACAGCCAGAATGTTGATCGCAAAGTTTTGGTTAAACGTCTTCTTGAAGTTTAAAACACGCTTTTCTTGAGCGTCTACTGCAGCGATGTGCGCAAACGGCCAAAAACTACAAGCACTAAGCCCAAAAGCCAACAATAACAGCCGATCTTGAGCAACGTTAATTTGTACAGCAGTAATTAATGCTATTCCCAGAATCACAACAATACCGGCTCTTAAGAGCAGCATTGAAATAATTTGAGCAAATTGTCTTTTTTTAATTTTGACGGAAAGTCCGATAAATAACAACACTAAAGGTGTCATTAATAAACTGAGCCTGCTTAAGCTTTCACTTACAATAAAAGGTAAATTATTCATATGAAAACCGAAGGACAATAAGATCAAAGCTGCGATAATAAACAGATTAACAGGTTCTGAAACCATTGCTATACAAAGGCTTTTAAATTTGGCTCTATTAGAAGTGTTCTCGATTTCTTGTGTTTTATAATGCCAGCGCATTGCCACAAGATAAAGAACAAGTAATACAAAAACTTTATTTCCTAAATCGGCCATTGCTGCTTTTGCCAGGTAGCTATCTCCCAAGTATTCTAAAATAAAAGGAAAACAACTTAGTCCCGGTGCCAGTGATGACAGCAGTAATTGTCCTGTTCTGTAATTAGGACTTCCTTTTTTGATCCCTAATAAAGGAAAGACTAAAGGCGTCACAAAAAATAGAACTACATTAAGAAAAAGCGCAATGATTGGCAAAAGTAGGAGCGAGGCTTCAATATTGACACCAATCAGTGCAATGAAAATCGTAGCCGGTAATGCTAAATTGAGTATTATAACTTTAATACCGGCTAGCTCAGATTTATTCTTGAGTTTTACTTTTAATAGGATACCAATTCCTATAAAGAGTAGAAAGAGTAGGGTTTTTTGAAGATTAATATCCATAATTAGACGAGGATTTCTTCAATCGCATCGGTAAAGTATTTCATTTCTTCCATAGTTCCCATACTCACGCGGCACCAGTTTTGATCCCAAAAACGAAACGCCCTAACGACCACTTTTTTATCATAAATCTTTTCAAGAAATGCATCTCCTTCCATAGGGATCGGGAAGATCACAAAATTTGTAGAAGAAGGCATATAATCAAATCCTCGAGACTCTAAGTAGGAGGTGGTGTAATCTCTAGCTTCTTTAATCTTATCTTTACAGTCTGTCAGGTAGGCTTCATCATCCATACTTGCTGAAGCTGCAGCAATGGTTGGTCCCGCGATTCCCATTCCGCCACGCGTGATATCGTTGATGGCTTCTAGGGATTCTTTTTTGCCCAACATATATCCCATACGCAAGCCGGCCATTCCGTGTATTTTTGAAAAAGTACGGGCTACAAATACATCATAACCTTCAGCAACTAATGGTGCCATACTTGCGTCCATTCCTTCCGGAGCGAGCTCTAGATAAGCCTCGTCAATAAAAACCGGAACCTTTTTTGAAACGCGTTTACAAAAGTCTTTTAGATCTTCAGTATCGGTTTGCGTAGCTGTTGGATTATTAGGATTGGTGATGTAAACCAATTTTGTATCGTCGTCAATCGCCGCCTCCATAGCTTTGAGATCGTGTTGATAATCTTCGGTTAATTTTACCGCTTTCCACGAACCTCCAGAAGCTTTAGCTACGCTTACTAGAGACATATAACTGGGGTCTGCGCTTACCACGTTTCCGCCTTCTCTAAAATAAACCAAAGCTGTTTTTTCTAGTAAATCTGAGGAACCCGGACCCATCATAATGTTATCAGGAGTAACCCCTTCTTTATCTGCAATTTTCTGGACCAATTGACCAAGAGTGGACCAAGAATAATGATTACCATCCCATACAGCTTCTTGAAAAGCTTTAGCTGCAAGTTTAGATGGACCGTGTGGGTTTTCATTCCAAACCAAGCGCGCCTTAACCGTGCTTAGATCTGGCATACGCGGCGGAGTGAATTCGTCAAAAGAAGTATTCCTGTATAAAAACTTTTGATTGTTTTTTTTTGCTTCTTCTACGGTTGCAGCCCATAATGCAGTGGGCGCTACCGCTACTGCACCTACAGAAAGTGCCATTTTTTTTAACCAATCTCTCCTGTGAAGATTTGATGTGCTCATGCTTAGATAGTGTTAGTTTGTAATTCTTTTAAATTTAAAAAAACACCACTGCATATTGACATTTAAGTTGATAAAAAACAGCGTTTTAAATATCGAATTGACAATGGAAAGTAGATTTCACTAGCAATCTTTCAATGACTTCAAAGCAATTAGTAAGAATAAATACAAAAAAATAATCCGTTTTGATTGATTTTCAACCAAAACGGATTATTGCAAACGAAGTCTAACTTAAATCTATCTCAATTTAGCAATATCATCTAACTGTTGCAAATCTTCAATCGTATGGTAAATTTGAGAAAGCTGATTATTTAAAACAGTGCGCAAATGCTGAGGAAAATCGTGCTCCTTCAAAGCATTTTCATATTCTTCGGCACTCATTTTTTCACCGCGCATACATTCTTCTAAAACCGAAGAAATATCATCTTTGCTTATAATGCTCTTTACATCGATCCAAATTCTGTGCAAATCTGCTGCTAGACTGCCATCACCTTCGGGGCGTGCGTTTAAGGCGTGTAACTCCTTATCCAACTGATTTGCAAAATGATTACGCTTTACTGCTTGCCGCTGCATAAACCCTCTCAATTCGGTATGTTCAATTTCTTGCATAGCCTTAATAAAGCCTTTCTCTGCATCGTAATTTTTGACCAATAATTTCTGAAGTGTTTCGGTTAGTTCTAAATTCAGTTTCTGTTTTTCAGCGTTCATTTTATGTGTGTTCTTATCGTAAATACTGTGTTA